>Ga0265338_10001999_pt1 | contig 31678 bp, 28 predicted proteins | sample 42126metaG_FD_193579 | JGI IMG/M metagenome (GOLD analysis project Ga0265338, IMG submission 193579) | Rhizosphere microbial communities from Carex aquatilis grown in University of Washington, Seatle, WA, United States - 4-21-26 metaG | ecosystem: Host-associated > Plants > Roots > Rhizosphere...
ACCTTACCCCAATGAAGATACCAATTCTAAAGACACATGTAGCATTCCGGCTTCATGTGTTCCAGAAGTTAAACAGGTAAAACAAAGCGTTTGTTTACTGATTTTAAATGGGAATATTTTGTGTTCAGGCACTCTGATAAATAACACGGCACAAGATGGTAAACCATATTTGTTAACTGCAGCACATTGTTTTAATGAAACTACCTCTTTTACAGTTGCGGATCAAATAGCATCCACTATAGTAGCTTTTTTCAATTATGAAGTTCCAAACTGTACACCATCAATTAGAGGTTCAATGGAATTTACTATTGGTAGTACAACATTAAAAGCCTTTGCTGCTGATATCGATTTTGCTTTAGTGGAACTAAGTTCTGTGCCTCCAGTGGATTTTCGTCCATATTATGCCGGTTGGAATTTAAGCACTTCGCCAACGGCTCCTTTTAGAGGTATTCATCAACCTTTTGGAAAAGTTAAGGTAGTTGCTCGCGATGACAACGCAATAACTAATTTTACTGTTAGCGGATTACTTTCAGATAGCCATTGGCTGGTTGCTAAATGGACCGTTGGAACAACGCAACCGGGTTCCTCAGGTTCAGGTCTTTTTGATTCATCACTTAGACTTATTGGAGCTCTTACCGGAGGAGATTCAGAATGTGCAAACCCTATTCATGATTATTATTATCGATTAAATAAAGCTTGGAATTTCTATTCAGACCCAACCAAGCAACTTAAAGCTTGGTTAGACCCAACGAGTTCAGGAGTTACAACTTTGAATGGTATAAATCCTTATGGTAAAGATTCTTGCTCGCGTTTTAGTAATTTCTCTTTGTCTGATTTACCGGAAAAGGCTTATCTGTCAAGTCCTGCATCCGGTTTGGTTGCCGGTCAAAACTCCTATTTTATTAATGAATATGGTGAAAAATTCAGTTTGACTGAAAATGCCTTTTTGTATGGTGTATATCTAATGCCTTGTATAGCAAACGCCAATGCTAGTCGTACAAGCCCTAATGTTATAACAATAAAGGTGTATGCCGGTGATGTAGCTACAGTTCCAGACCCATCCTATTTTTTGGATGAAAAGATAATTGATTTGAAAACGTTACAATGGAGTTCAACAAATAACTTTTTTACCTCAAATAAAGGGAAACTAACCAATAACGAGAACTATATCAAGTTTGATAGCCCAATAGCTACAGGTAAGAAATTCTTTATTACATACGATGTACCATATACCAATTTACCTACGGATTCATTTTCAATTTTTACAGCTTTAGGTAGGCCTGCCGGTGGATTAGAAACGGCTTTTGCTTATAATGGGAGTAGTTGGGTAAATATGTTTGATATTACGGGTAAGCGTACTTCTCTTTGGATAGATCCCGTAATTCGTTATGACTCTACAGCTATTGCTGTTGACACTTCCTTAGTTGAGAGGTCGTCAAAAACAGTGATATTTCCAAACCCGGCGAAGAATGTTGTTTATGTGATGACTCGCAACGACAAAGAAGGAGATTGTATAATCACTTTGTATAGTCCCTTAGGGCAAAAGATTTCTACAACATCCGGGAAAGTGCATTATACAAATATCCCTATCGATATTCAAGGATTACCACAAGGTGTATATTTACTTCGTGTAGCTTATTCAGATAAAACGGAAACACATAAATTAATTGTATTGTAGTAAAAAGCTGCATATTATTTATGAAAGTGTGCAATAATTTATCTTATTTTATTAATTTTGTGGTCTTTTACACAGAATTAGTATAATAACATTATGGGCGAAATTGATTGGGCAAATATACCATTTGGCTATATTAAAGCAGACTTTAATATAAGATGTCATTACAAAGATGGGGAGTGGGGAGATTTAGAAATAAGTGAATCAGAATCAATTAACTTGCACATAGCAGCAACTTGTTTGCATTATGGACAAGAAGCTTTTGAAGGATTGAAAGCTTTTAGAGGTAAAGATGGAAAAATCCGCATATTTCGTTTAGAAGATAATGCTAAAAGGATGCAATCATCTTGTGATGGTATTTTAATGGCGAAACTTCCTGTTGAGAAATTTAAAGAAGCAGTTCTAAAAGCGGTAAAACTTAACGAACGATATATTCCACCATACGAAAGCGGGTCATCTCTTTATATTCGTCCTTTACTAATTGGTACAAGTGCACAAGTTGGAGTGAGTCCGGCTAAAGAATATACATTCTTAATTTTTGTAACTCCAGTAGGCCCTTATTTCAAAGGAGGTTTCAAAGCTTCACCGGTAGCTATTTTGCGTCAGTATGATAGAGCAGCTCCACTTGGTACAGGTATTTATAAGGTTGGCGGTAATTATGCAGCAAGTTTAGTGGCGGGAGAAAAGGCGCATTCACTAGGATATTCTGCTGTATTGTATTTAGATGCTAAAGAAAAGCTTTATATTGACGAATGTGGCCCTGCTAATTTCTTTGGTATAAAAAATAACACCTATGTAACGCCTGAATCGACTTCTATTTTACCATCCATCACCAATAATAGTTTGATGAAATTGGTTGAACAAATGGGGATGAAGGTAGAGAAAAGACAAATACCTGAAGATGAATTAGCAACATTTGAAGAAGCAGGACAATGCGGGACAGCAGCTGTTATTAGCCCGGTTTCGCGCGTTGATGATTTAGATGAGAATAAATCTTTTGTATTCTCAGAGGACGGTAAACCGGGACCAATATGTACAACACTCTACAATAAATTGAGAGCGATACAATACGGTGATGAGCCTGATAATTTTGGCTGGGTTACGGTTGTTGAATAATATACTACAATAAAAAGGAAAACAGTCTTTACATAATGTTGGCTGTTTTATATTACTAAATAATAAAGGCTATCCGATTGGATAGCCTTTATTATTTTATTTCATTTTAGTAATAACAATTTCAGTTCGTCGGTTTTGAGCTCTTCCAGCTTCTGTATTATTATCAGCTATAGGTTTATCCGGTCCGTAGCCTTGGAAGGTTAATCGAGTAGGAGGTACGCCAATACTTAGCAAGTAATTGGCAACTGCTTTTGCTCTTTCTTCAGAAAGTTTTAGGTTGTATTCTCTAGAACCGATTATGTCGGTATGTCCACCTAATTCTATATTTACACCTGGATTGTCTTTCAGGAATTTACACACCCGAATTAACTCCCCATACGATTCTTTTTTCAAAGTAGATTGATTGAAATCGAAGAAGATATTATTCAGTGTCACCTTTTCTCCCACGGCGATGGTTCTTAAATCTACAATCTTTCTGGATTTATGCAAGCTGTCTCTTTGTTGTAAGGTTCCGGAAACAAACAAATATCCTTTTTTATGTATGCTGTATCCATATTTGTCATTTACCGGAAGAAACGCTTGGAAATCGCCCGTTGATTCATCTGATACGGATTGGAATACGGTTTTATTATCCTCTAACTTATAAACTTCAATATGCGCCTGCATGGGTTTCTTTGTTTTTGAGTCCCACACTTTCCCGTCAAAGAAATCCATGCGCTCAGGTCGCAAATCTTCTGGCAAACTTATTTCATAAATATCTTTTCCTCTACCGTTTTTCAAAATCCCGTTTGAGGCAAGATATGCTTTATCTCCTTGTGCATTTACGCAAAAGCCTTGTTCGTCACGGTGTGTATTTATAGGGTATCCAATATTTCTTGGTTGCATAAAAGTCCCATCAGGATTCTTTCGAGAATAAAAAATATCATACCCTCCTAAGCCGGGATGTCCTTTCGATGAGAAATATAATGTTTTATTATCGGCATGAATAAAAGGAGAAAATTCATCTTCAGTGGTATTGATAGGAGACCCCAGGTTTCTCGGTTCCGAGAATGAAAGCAACCCATTTTCTTGAATGGTTACTTTACACACCCAAATATCTGCTTTCCCTTTTCCTCCTGGACGATCGCTTGCAAAATAAAGTTCATCTCCTGCAGGAGAAAAAGAAGGTGTAGATTCCCAATATTGAGTATTGAGAGGAGGTCCCGGATTAATAGCAAGACTCCACGCGTTACCTTTTCTAATTGCATAATAAATATCACAATTCCCTTGTCCAGTTGGACGATCGCAAGCAACGAAAAACATATAACGACCATCTACTGAGAAATTTTGTGCACCTTCGTTTTGTGGCGTATTGGTTGGTGGTCCTAATGGCTCACTTTTAGACCATTCTCCATTTGGCATCAAAGTACTATGATAAATATCCTCTTGTGTCGTTAATGAGCGAGTATTTTCTCGCTGTCCAACTAATACGGTTGTTGATATATTTTGTCCATCAGCGGTTATACTTGGCCAATAATCATCAAAGTCAGTGTTTACACGCACTAGGTTAACCGGCTTAAATGGAATTGGATGCGACTTTATTTCCATAGCAACATCACACTTATTTATCCATTCTTTATATTTACTAGAGAAACGATTAAAACATTCTCTTGCTTTGGCATATTGACCAGTTCCATAATATGCTTTACCGAGTTGATAAGATGTTCTGTCGTAAAGTTTAAATTTTGGTCTTGACGCTTTTTCGAGGTAAATAATCATATTTACCTCATCACCTAACTCCTTATAGGTAGATGAAATAAGCCAATACGCCTCGACAAATTCAGGGTCAACAGTAATAGCTTCTTTCAGCATCTTAATTTTTTCTTTTTCATCAGAAATCATTCTAGCTTCAGAGTACATTTCTCGCGCTTTCTTTTCTTTTCCTGAAAGTTTTTGAGCATGAACATATGAGATAGTAAGGGGAAAAAGGAAAAATAACAACAGTAATTTTTTCATATTATGTATTAGTTTTGAGAGAAACCGCTAATTACTATTTCTCTTACTTCATTTGCTAATTTACGAACTTCTTGTTCGTTTAAATTAGTTGGACTCTCAATGGGTTGGTGAATAATCATTTTCATTTTTCCCGGGTTAACAATAAAATCTTTGCGTGACATTCGTTCAAAAGCACCTATAATTGTGATTGGTACTATAGGTAAATTAATGTCTGTAGCAATACTAAATGCTCCTCTCTTAAAAGGACCAACTTTTCCATTGTGAGATCTGGTTCCCTCAGGAAATATTACTATACAATTTCCTTTGATGAGTTTCTTTTCGGCTATTGAAATACTTTTTTTTGCTTCTATTGGATTGCTTCTGTCTATGAATATATGTCCTGCTGCTTCACAAGCGGCTCCAACCAAAGGGATCTTTCGTAATTCCTTTTTCATTATCCAACTAAAGGGCTTGGTTAACCAACCGTATATAAGCCAGATATCAAACACGCTTTGGTGATTAGCAACAAAAATATATGACTTGTCTTTGTCTAAATTTTCCAACCCTTTGACCGATACAGATATAAAACTCAAATAACAAGCCAGCTTTGACCATAAACGAGGAGGGATAGTTTTTAACTTAGGTTTAGATTTTATATAGGAAAGACTGATAGTAGCTATTGCGGTCAAAGCAGTAACCACAATCATTATAGGGATAAGTATAATTAATTGATAGATAAAAAATAAGGGTTTGAAAAATACGCTCATTTTATAATAATGAATTAAAAGACTGATATTTAGTGCAAATATAAAAATTAAGATATAAACATGTTGTATCAAAACTCTTTTTTTACCTTTTTTATATTTTCACTTTCAATATTGGTCTTTTAAATACAAAAAAGCCAACGAAAGGTGGTTTGTTGCTTTATGTAATAGTTTATATAATTATCAGTTTGTATAACTTCTGAATAAATAAAAAAGATGTCGGAAATGACAACCATTTTGCTCTTCAGGTTCCTGCCTTTCGGGATGAACCTACGACCCCCTAATTAATCCCCGCAAGGCGGGACTCAACCAACTCGGCTACGGGTTAGTGCTATAAATAAAAAAAGCCGCAATAATTTGCGGCTTTTGCTCTTCAGGTTCCCGACTTTCGGGATGAACCTACGACCCCCTGATTAATCCCGCAAGGCGGGACTCAACCAACAGGACAGGGAGTTAGTAGCACTTTTATCTTTTCTTGGTTGTTTTTATTTTCAATAAGCTCTTCAATAAATTTTCTGCTTTTTTGTTTCTTGATAAGTTTCTCAGCATGCATAGCTTCAGAGCGAGTTTCAAATATAGAAAAAGAAGCAAGCAAAATCCAAGGGATATATTTTGCAGTAAACTTTGAATTCCTGATCGGATTGTTGTGTTCCTGAAGTCGTCGGTTTACATCTTCAGTATGACCGATATAGTATTTATTTGCTTTTTCAGAATAGAGGATATAAACGGAGTATGGCATAATAAATAATGAAATAAAAAAAAGCCGCAATAATTTGCGGCTTTTGCTCTTCAGGTTCCCGACTTTCGGGATGAACCTACGCCCCCCTGATTAATCCCGCGCGGCGGGACTCAACCAACAGGGCTGTGGGTTAGTACTATTTTTATTTTCTTTTGGTCATCTTTATTTTCAATAAGTTCTTCAATAAACTTTCTATTTTTTTGTTTCTTGATAAATTTCTCAGCTTGCATGGCATCGGAGCGAGTTTCAAATATAGGAAAAGAAGCAAGCAAAATCCACGGGATATACTTTGCAGTAAACTTTGAATTCCGGATCGGATTGTTATGTTCCTCAAGTCGTCGGTTTACATTTTCAGTGTGACCGATATAGTATTTATTTGCTTTTTCAGAATAGAGGATATAAACGGAGTATGACATAATAAATAATGAAATAAAAAAAAGCCGCAATAATTTGCGGCTTTTGCTCTTCAGGTAGGACTTGAACCTACGACCCCCTGATTAACAGTCAGGTGCTCTAACCAACTGAGCTACTGAAGAATATAAAGTAAATGTGATATTCTTTAGACTTGAACTTCAACCTTCTGATTAATCCCGACACTTCGGGACTCAACCAACAGATCTGCTGAAGATTTTTTTGTTTCAATGGAAAAATATAAAATATTCCTGAAAAATTGAGCTGCAAAGGTAATGGCTTGTTTTGAAATATGCAATATATTTGTACAAAATTAGCACAATATTTTATGAAAAAGGTTTTAGGGATGGGCAATGCCATCGTGGATGTACTTACTCTTATTGAAAATGATTCAATATTGGATCGACTTGGAGTGCCGAAAGGAAGTATGCAACTTATTGATGGTGAGTTTATAGAGAAGCTTCAAGCAGAGTTAAAGGAATATGATAGCTACATGGCTACAGGGGGTTCTGCAGCGAATACCATTTCCGGTTTGGCAAAGTTGGGTGTAAGAACCGGTTTTGTTGGCAAGATTGGCGATGATGAGGCGGGTACATTTTTCAAATCTGATTCGGATAGGAGTGGAGTTAGAACACATCTTCAGTATTCAGATAATCTTTCAGGGCAATGTATGGTGTTGGTTTCTGCTGACGGTGAGCGAACTATGTGTACTTTCCTTGGTGCCGCTTGCGAATTGACAGCGGACGATTTGAGTGCCAATATGTTTTATGGATATGACTATTTCCATATAGAAGGCTATTTAGTGCAGAACCATGATTTAATTCGTAGGGCTGTGTTTTTGGCAAAAGAGACGGGTTTGAAAGTTTCTATTGATTTGGCAAGCTACAATGTGGTGGAAGCTAATCTTGATTTCTTGAAAGAAATCATTCACCAGTATGTTGATATTGTTTTTGCTAACGAAGAGGAAGCGCATGCTTTAACGGGTTTACCTGCCGATGAAGCTGTGCACGAGATTGCCAAAGATTGTGATATCGCTGTGGTAAAAGTGGGCAAAGATGGTTCGTATATCAAGGCTTATGGCGTAGACTATCGTGTGGATGGGATTTCGGCTAAATGTATAGATACTACAGGTGCCGGCGATTTGTATGCTTCCGGTTTTTTATATGGTATGACTCAGCAATACGGTTTTGATGTATGTGGAAAGATTGGTTCTATTGTAGCCGGAAATGTGGTAGAAGTAGTTGGTGCTAAGATGGATGATGAGCGTTGGGATGGTATGAAAACAGAAATTCATAAACTACTTTAAGTGAATCGTAAACTCAAGCTGGAAGAGCTCAACCGAATTTCTGCCGAGGAATTTAAGCAAACGGAGAAAACACCCTTAATTGTAGTGTTGGATAATGTGCGCAGCATGCATAATGTGGGTTCGGTATTCCGTACATCGGATGCATACTTAGTGGAGAGCGTTTATTTGTGCGGGATAACTTCTACACCTCCCAATGCCGAAATGCACAAGTCGGCTCTCGGGGCAGAATTTACTGTGGATTGGAAATATTGGGAGCATACACAAGATGCAGTTGCTCAACTAAAGTCAGCCGGCTATAGCGTTTACTCTATCGAACAAGCTGAAGGCAGCACGATGTTGCCCGATTTAGTGTTGGATAAAACAAAAAAATATGCAGTGATTCTTGGCAACGAAGTGAAGGGTGTGCAACAGGAAGTGATTAATGCCAGCGATGCCTGCATCGAACTTCCTCAATATGGTACGAAGCATTCCTTAAATATATCCGTTACGGCTGGGATTGTGATTTGGGAATTTGCATTGAAATTGAAAGGTGAATAATGGAAAATATTGAACTAAACGCCCACAACAAGGCAGAGCATCCTCCTATGCACACAGCAGAACACATCCTCAACCAAACCATGGTACGGATGTTTGGATGCACGCGAGCGGTGAGTGCGCATATTGAACGAAAGAAAAGCAAGTGCGATTACATCCTGCCCTCCCAACCCACGGATGAGCAAATCCAGGCGGTGGAGGATAAAGTGAACGAGATAATAAGCACCCATCTTCCTGTAACGATTGAATTTGTAACTCAAGACAGCATTCCTGCCGGAGTGGAAGTGCATAAACTGCCCGACGATGTGAGCGAAACTATCCGCTTAGTGAAAATAGGGGATTACGATACTTGTGCCTGTATTGGTGTGCATGTCGAAAACACGGAGGAGATAGGACAGTTTAAAATTATCAGTTACGATTATGCGGACGGTAGATTGAGATTGCGATTTAAATTACAATAATAAGATACCAAATACCCAACATATTTTCCAACAATTATGAAAAAAATACTATTTATAACTACCATTATATTATCTCTAACATTCTGTTCAACATGGGATACAAGATTGGTTTTAGTGAATAACACTCAAAATAGAATTTCTTATGATTTTGATATAATGGATATTAAAGATACTTTACCATCGCTTGAATATTGTAAAGAATCAAAGCCATATTATATTAACTCAATGTCAGAAAAAAGAATTCAGAGTCAAAATAATTTTGATGGTCTTAAGAATCCTCAGGATCCACCCGAAGAAATTTTAAGGATATTTATTATAGAAGAGGATACGCTAACAAAATATGGATTTTGCACGGTTTATAAAAACCCGAAGCTATATAAACGCATAGATCTGACTTATGATGATATGGTAAAAGCAAATTGGAGAGTAGTGTATAATGGGAAATAGTTCCTTCTTCTGCTAGCTTAGTTTAGTAATTCATGCACTAGTAAGAACCTTTTTCTTTATTGTTCCTTTTTCTTCAACACAAATTTTCTAGGTTCTTTTCCCTGTTTATCTTTGTTATGATGATTGTTGATTTGGGGTTTAGAGCCGCCTCTTTTTTTATCGCCACCACCTTTGGGGTTCCAGGCAGGGCCTTCACCAATAGATGCCGGTAAGGGGATGCGAGGCACTTCCATTTCTATCAATTCCTCTATGCGTTTCATTTTCGGCATGTCTTTGGGGTTCACCAGTGTGCAGGCATCGCCTTCGGTGTTGGCACGGGCAGTACGGCCAATGCGGTGTACATAATCTTCGGCATCGTGGGGCACATCGTAGTTTATCACCATGTTTATTTCCTTGATGTCGATTCCACGGCTCATCACATCGGTAGCCACCAGAATGCGGATGCGCTTGGAGCGAAATCCCATCAGCACTTCTTCGCGTTGACTTTGGTCGAGGTCGGAGGAGATGCCACGGGCTTTTAGTCCGGCTTGGCGGAGTTCGCGCACAATCTCGTTTACCTTTACTTTGGCGGAAGTGAAAATGATAATGCTATTGAAATCGGGCTTCTGTTCGATGATATGTCTGAGCGTAGCCGTTTTTTGCGTGTCGTAAGTGAGGTATAAGGATTGGCTCACGCCGGCTGCCGGTTTGGACATGGAGAAAGAAATTTCCTCCGGATGATGCAAAATTTTCTTTGCCAAATCCCTGATTTTTGGTGGCATGGTGGCGCTAAACATCAACGTTTGTCGCTCTTTAGGAAGATGAGTGATAATTTTCTCAATATCTTCCAAAAATCCCATATCCAACATCTTGTCGGCCTCGTCTAGAATCAAATGTTTCACATGTTTGAAATTCACATAGCCTTGTGCCAAATGTGAAATAAGGCGGCCGGGCGTAGCCACGATAATATCCCGCCCATGTTTCAACGCCCGTTCCTGCTCGGCATACACAATGCCATCGCCACCGCCATACACGGCGATTGACCCCACGGAAATATAGTAAGAAAATCCTTGAATTTCTTGATCAATTTGTATCGCCAATTCGCGCGTAGGGACGATGATGAGGGTATTGGTATTATTATCGGGCTTGTTGGCCAGTTTATGTAGAATTGGAAGTACAAAAGCAGCCGTTTTGCCGGTGCCGGTTTGTGCGCAGGCAATTAGATCTTTTCCGGCCAATATTCTGGGGATTGCAAATTCTTGTATGGGTGTAGCATTTTCAAATCCCATGTGTGAGATGGCTTCGAGTATATTGTCGTCGAGCCCCATTTCGGTAAACTTCATGTATTATAATATTATTAATCATCAAAAGTACTGAATTTTAATGACATGTAAGGCCTTGATTATTAAATCTTCAAATATTATTTATAGGAACTAATAAAACTTTAACATTATTTCTGCTTGATATGAAAAAAATTATACAGTACTTTGCGAACCTTTTTATTTGTTTTCCTATGTGCAGAGATAGTAGTACGTATATATCCGTAAGCTAAGACAAATCGTCGGAACTTCCCGAATGGCTCACCAAGCCCTTTGACAGATGTTCGGGAAGTTCCGAAAGTCTGTCCAAGGGCTAGGACAAATGTTCGGAAGATTCCGAACGGTCCTCCAAGGACTCGGACTATGATTCGGAAACTTCCGACGATCCCACCGAGGGCTTGGACTGAAAAGCGGAAGAATATTTAGTAGGGAAAAAGCTCTAAAAGGTAAAGTAGTAGAGATAGGAAGGAATGTAAATTATATAAGTAGTGAATTTTTTAAAAAACAATGATTATGAAAATAACAAAAATCGATCTTACTAAACTCCATAATGGAGAGCATTATCAATTTCAATCGGAATTTCAGTTTTTAATTGCTCAAACCGGAGCTCAAGTTATTCATATCGAAACTCTATTTGCAACATTTATTCCTCTTTTTAATAATGAAGCAGAGGCATTATCGCTGATACAGAAAAGCGATATCACCGAACAATTGCATGAAGTGGATATGGAACGAAATGCTCTTTTTCGCGGGTTTTCGGACGCAGTGAAGTCAGCGTGTAATCATTTTATTGAAGCAAAATCCTCGGCAGCCAAGCATTTTAGCATCTTATTGGAAAAATATGGCAATGTTGCCCAAAAATCGTACGACCAAGAAACAGCTGATATCACTAATCTAGTGAAAGAAATAGTCGGTACTTATCTCAATGATATAAATTTATTAGGCCTGATGGATTGGGTATCCGAACTTAATGCCAAAAATCAAGAATTTGATACTTTGATGCAAAAGCGCTACACCCAAGAGGCCGACAAAACTGAATTGCGCATGAAACAAGTGCGCACAGAAGTAGATGCCGCTTATCATGACATAGTAAATCAGATAGATGCCCTGATACTAGTGAACGGATCCAATGCCTACCAATTCTTTGTGCACGAACTCAACGCCCGTGTAGATAAATATAACAACATTATCGCCCAACGAAAAGGACGCAATGCCAAAAAGGCAGATAAAACCAAAGTAGCTTAAAGTGTTTTTTCTAAAAGAAGGTTCATTTTTAAACTGCAACCTTTTCCACTTTTTACAATATATTAAAGTAATTAATAAATAAACATTATGAAAAAAACTTCGTTAACAATTTTAGGCATAACCTTATGCCTTTTACTTCAAGCTCAAGTATCAAAGACTTTAATTGTTACTGCCGGTAGATTGGGAGCAGCTATAAGTATTGGTGAGAGAAGCACAATTACAGATTTAACTATTAGCGGAACGATAGATGCACGAGATCTTTATTTTATGCATGATAGTTTGCCAAAATTAAAAAACTTGGATATTTCAAATACAACAATACCTGCATTCACAGGTATACTTTACTCAGAGGGTTCTCAAGAAGCGGTAGATTTACCTGCAAACTATATTCCTGGTAATTCATTTTCTAATTGTGATAGTTTGTATACAATTAAACTTCCGCCAACTCTTGAACTTATTGGTGATGGAGCCTTTGAAGCATGTGATAATTTAAGATATATAGATATTCCGGATGCCGTATACTATATTGGAGAAGATGCATTTTACGGATGCTCCAAAATCCAACATATTATTTTACCTTCAAGCTTATACTATATTGGAGATAATGCATTTATACAAACAGATGATATGCAATATATGGTAATAAAAACTGCAAATCCGGCTAATCTCGGTATCGTTGGTTCTTCCTTATTTAATTTGGAAGAGATTAACGATGCAGTTTTATATGTGCCTGCAGGATCTAAAAGCTATTATGAAACCGGAGAATGGGAATGGTTTGGGACAATTATAGAAGGAGCAGGACCTACAGCAGTTAAAAATATATTGAATAAGAATGTTTACATAAATATAAACTCTCAAACAGGAGATATAAATGTAAATGGCATTGAGGGCAAAGCTAATCTTACATTAATGGATTTAAACGGTAAATTAATTCTTGCAAAGAATCTTGATGGTGAAGAAACTGTTTCTGTTAGTTCTTTGCCTCAAGGTATCTATGTTGCCAAAGTAACTACAGAAAAGGGTAGTGCTACTAAAAAAATAATGAAGAAATAATAAGCTAATATTCTTAATAAATTACCTCCGACTCCATTTGAGCCGGAGGTTTTTATTTTAAAGAGGTGCATTAATATTGACACCGAACTTATTTTTACCAAACTTTAAGTAAATTTGCACTCTTTATAACCAGAGTAAATTAAGATTTAAGTTTCTTAATTTACCGCTAACCGTTTACCGTTAAAAACATGGAATATAATTTCAACGAGATTGAACAGAAATGGCAACAGTTTTGGAAAGAAAACAAAACTTACCAGGTAAAGATTGATAAAACAAAACCAAAGTACTATGTGCTGGATATGTTTCCCTATCCATCTGGAGCAGGATTGCATGTGGGTCACCCACTAGGCTATATTGCTTCGGATATATATAGTCGTTACAAGCGCTTAAAGGGCTTCAATGTGTTGCACCCAATGGGTTACGATGCTTATGGCCTTCCGGCCGAACAATACGCCATCCAAACAGGACAACATCCAGCTATTACCACAAAAAAGAACATCGCCCGCTATCGGGAACAATTAGATAAAATAGGATTCTCCTACGATTGGGACAGGGAAGTACGCACTTGTGAGCCCGATTACTACAAATGGACACAATGGGCGTTTATCAAAATGTTCAATCACTACTATGATATAAAGTTGCAAAAAGCACAGTCGATAGAGAATCTTATCAAAGCTTTTGAAACCAACGGAACAGAAGATATAAATGCAGCTTTCAACGAAGAAATATCGTTCACCGCTACCGAATGGAATGCAAAATCGGATATTCAAAAGCAAGAAACGCTGATGAATTACCGTATTGCCTACAAAGCAAACACGATGGTAAACTGGTGTCCTGCCTTGGGAACCGTCCTTGCAAACGATGAGGTAAGTGATGGCGTATCCGTGCGAGGCAGTCATCCGGTAGAACAAAAAGTAATGAGTCAATGGTGCTTGCGCGTTTCAGCCTATGCACAGCGATTGTTGGATGGATTGGATGTAATTGATTGGACTGAGAGCTTGAAAGAGTCGCAACGCAATTGGATAGGTAGGAGTGAAGGTGCGGAGATGAATTTCAAAATTGTAAAAAGCGATCTTGACTTAACTGTTTTTACAACAAGAGCAGATACCATTTATGGCGTAACTTTTATGGTGTTGGCACCTGAGAGTGAATATACCGCTTTGGTTACAACGAAAGAACAAGAACAAGCTGTTTCAGAATATCTTCATAAAGTAAAAAACCGTACCGAGCGTGAGCGTTTAGCCGATCGCAAAGTATCAGGAGTTTTCTCCGGCTCTTATGCCATAAACCCTATTAGTGGAACTGAAATTCCTATCTATATCTCTGACTATGTTTTGGCCGGTTATGGAACCGGAGCTATCATGGCAGTACCTGCGCATGACTCGCGCGACTACGCTTTTGCCAAACACTTCAACCTACCTATCATTAACCTAATTGAAGGTGCCGATGTGAGCGAAGAAAGCCTCGATGCCAAAGAAGGTATAATGATGAATTCAGGTTTTTTGAATGGATTAACTGTAAAAGAAGCTATCCAAAAAGCCAAAGAATATATAAAAGAGCATAAGCTTGGTCGTGTAAAAACAAACTACCGATTGCGTGATGCTATTTTCAGTCGTCAACGCTACTGGGGCGAACCGTTTCCGGTATATTACAAAGATGGCATGCCTCAAATGTTGGATGAAAAGGACCTGCCTCTTGAATTACCCGAAGTGGATAAATACCTGCCTACCGAAGAAGGTGAACCACCACTTGGTCGTGCTAAAAACTGGCAAACCAAAGAAGGTTATCCGTTGGAATTAAATACGATGCCCGGGTTTGCCGGTTCGTCAGCATACTTCTTGCGTTATATGGATCCAAAAAACGACAAAGCTTTAGTTTCCAAAGAAGCCAATGCTTATTGGAAATCAGTTGACTTGTATTTGGGCGGAACAGAACACGCTACCGGTCATTTGATATATAGCCGCGTCTGGAATAAATTCCTATACGACATCAATGAAATTTGCGAAGATGAACCCTTTAAGAAACTCATCAATCAGGGCATGATTCAAGGTCGTTCAAGCTTTATGTATTACATTCTCTTTACATTGGAGAATGGCAAGAATCTAAGGATATTTATTTCAAAAAGGTTTTATGATGAATTAGATAAAAATATATTATTTCCATTTAAGAACACCTTTTCTTCTTGGTTTACTGATCTCAATGAAGTAATAACTAAACAACTTGGCGCTACTTATTTAAAAGATAATGGAATTGATCTAGAGGAATATGCAGAGATCATTAAAGAAAAAGAAACTGATGAACAAGAGGGTCTTTTTATTATAGAAAAAGATCTTCTCCCTTTCCCTTTCGAGGTTTCAATTCACCCTTATCGTATTGATATCAATTGTGTTTCGAATGATATTTTGGAAATTGAGACATTAAGAAAAGACTCCAAATACAATGACCTAATAAACGATAAATTTATCCTGGATTTGGATGGTAAATATCATTGCGGTTATGCCGTAGAAAAAATGTCGAAGTCCATGTATAATGTAGTAAATCCCGATGATATCGTGGAAAAATATGGTGCGGATACTCTTCGCCTATACGAAATGTTCCTTGGTCCGTTGGAACAATCCAAACCTTGGGACACGAACGGCATCGACGGTGTCCATCGTTTCTTGAAACGCCTTTGGTCGTTATTCTATAAAGGCGAAGAATTAATACTTAGCGATGAGGCTCCAACAGCAGAAGAACTAAAAGTTTTACATAAAACGATAAAGAAAATTGAGTGGGATATTGAGAACTTCTCGTTCAACACTTCCGTGTCAGCTTTTATGATTTGTGTAAATGAGCTTTATACCTTGAAATGTTATAAGAAAACGATCTTATCAGACTTGGTTATTTTGTTAGCTTCATTTGCTCCTCATATTGCAGAAGAGCTTTGGTCGGTACTTGGAAACTCAATTAGTGTTTGCGATGCCAAATTTCCAGCTTTCAACGAAGAATATTTGAAACAGAGTGCCGTAAAATATCCAATATCATTCAACGGTAAAGTGCGTTTCTTTATTGATTTGCCTGCTGATATGAGCAAAGAAGAAGTAGAAGAAGTTGCTATGGCTCACGAGCAAACGATCAAACAACTGGATGGAAACGCTCCAAAAAAAGTGATTGTTGTTCCGGGGAAAATCGTTAATATTGTTCTTTAATAAAAATTCATATATATGCTAAATTTCAAATCAGTATTAATTACCGGAGGCACAGGTTCTTTTGGTAAAAAGTTTATCGAAACGATATTAAGAGATTATCCTGATGTAAAACGTATTGTGATTTATTCTCGTGATGAACTAAAGCAATCTGAGTTAAGACAAAAATATCCTGAAAATCAATATCGTCAATTACGTTTTTTTATAGGTGATGTAAGAGATGGCGAACGCTTAAAAAGAGCTTGTGAGGGCATTGATGTAATTATTCATGCTGCCGCAATCAAACAGGTTGATACGGCAGAATATAATCCGGATGAATGTATAAAAACCAATGTTAATGGTGCCCAAAACGTTATAAATGCCGCTTTAGCTTGTAATGTTAAACATATTGTGGCTCTTTCTACCGATAAAGCATGCGCTCCAATTAATTTATACGGAGCAACAAAACTCTGCAGTGATAAACTTTTTGTTTCTGCCAACAATATCAAAGGCTCACGAGATATGAAATTTTCTGCAGTTCGATATGGCAATGTCATGGGCTCCAGAGGTTCTGTTATCCCTTTTTTCTTAGAAAAAAGAGATTCGGGGGTTCTTCCAATTACAGACAAACGAATGACTCGATTTAATATTTCCTTGCAAGAAGGAGTTGATTTGGTGATGTTTGCTATTGCAAATCATTTAGGTGGAGAAATATTTGTTCCGAAAATTCCATCGTACAATATTATTGATGTTGCCAAAGCAATAGCTCCTAATGCCGAAATGCCTGAAGTGGGAATCCGTCCCGGAGAAAAGTTGCACGAAGAGATGATTACGGAAACGGATGCATTAAATACGATTGATTTAGGTAGATATTATGCCATTCTTCCTTCTGTATCTTTTAGCCATTCCAACGAAGAATATATGAAGCACCATAAAGCTGTTATGGTTCCTAATGGATTTAGTTACAATTCAGGAGAAAATACAGAATGGGAAACGGTAGATAGCTTGAGATCAAAGATTCTTGAGTTTGTTGACCCAAATTTTAAAGTAAAATGATAAACAACCCAATTCCATACGGTCGTCAGCATATTACCGATGAAGACATACAAGCTGTTGTGGAAACTTTGAAGTCAGATTGTCTGACTCAAGGACCAAAGATAGTTGAATTTGAAAATGCTTTTGCTCAATATGTAGGTGCGAAATATGCTATAGTTGTGAATAATGGCACTGCCGCTTTACATTTGGCGGTTATGGCACTTGGTGTTCAACAAAATGATAATGTAATTGTCACTCCCCTTACTTTTGCAGCTTCAGCTAATTGTGTTCGTTATTGTGGTGGAAAGGTGGTTTTCTCTGATATTGACAAGGATACTTTTCTCCTTGATATAGAAAAACTGAGAATCCTATTATCACAAAAGCCAAAAGGATATTACAAAGGAATTATTCCTGTTGATTTTGCCGGTTATCCTATTAATGGAGAAGCTTTCCGAAAACTTGCCGATGAATATGGTTTGTGGATCATAGAAGATGCTTGCCATGCTCCCGGTGCATACATTATTGATGGAAGCGGAGAAAAACAATTTACAGGAAATGGAAAATTCGCTGAACTGACAGTGTTCTCATTTCATCCGGTAAAACATATTGCTACCGGTGAAGGTGGTATGATTACTACTAATTCAAAGGAGTTATATGAAAAACTAGTGTTACTAAGAACGCACGGAATAACCAAAGATAGCTCTAAACTTCATGAAAACCATGGTGGTTGGTATTACGAAATGCAAGAGCTTGGGTATAATTATCGAATCACTGATTTTCAAGCGGCCCTAGGAATAACTCAATTAAAACGTGCAGATAAAGGATTAGAAAGAAGACAAGATATTGCTAAAAAATACAACGATGCATTTGCTAAAATGGAGAAAGTTGAAATTCCATTTATTGCTAATGATGTATATCATGCGTTTCATCTATATGTAATTCAAGTTCAGGATAGATTGGGTCTTTATAATTATTTGCGTGAAAATAAGATATTTGCTCAAGTACATTATGTCCCCGTTCATCTAATGCCCTATTACAAAGAACTTGGAAATAAGAAAGGTGATATGCCTATTGTAGAGGAATATTATGAACATTGTCTAAGTTTACCTATTTATCCAACTCTAACAGATGAAGAACAAGAATTTGTTATTGAGAAGGTTATTGAATTTGTAAAATGAAGAATATTGCAATTATACCCGCGCGTTCAGGGAGTAAAAGAATCCTGAAGAAAAATATTAAGCCATTTATGGGGAAACCTATTATGGCATATTCTATTGAAGCTGCGTTGGAATCAGAACTTTTTGATGAAGTAATGGTTTCTACCGATAGCGAAGAATTCGCAGAAGTTGCGCTTAGATATGGCGCAAAAGTGCCGTTCTTTCGAAGTGAAAAAACCTCCAATGACTTTGCAACTACAGCCGAAATGCTAAATGAAGTTTTGACCCAATATAAAGGAATCGAATTGCAGTTTGACTCAGCTTGTTGTATTTATCCTACTGCACCATTCATTACCACAGACAATCTTAAACAAGCGTATAGCAAAATGGAAAATCAAGGATTTGATTCCATTTTTACTGCGGTTGCATATTCCTATCCCATACAACGAGGATTAAAATTTACAGATAATAAAATTTCAATGGTTCATCCGGAATTTAAAAATGCCCGCTCTCAAGATTTAGAAACTATCTATCATGATGCCGGTCAGTTTTATTTTTTTAAAATACAAAAGTTCTTGCAAGCGGGAGAGGTTTGGGGAGATAATACGGGTGCAATTATTTTGTCAGAACTACAAGCTCAAGATCTTGATACCGATATGGATTGGCAAATGGCTGAATTAAAATATAAATTAATCAATAATTTATAAGTCACTTCATGCAAAAAAAAAAGAAAATTGTTTTTCGTGCAGATGCCAGTGCGTCTATTGGTTATGGTCATTTTATCCGTAGTCTTGCCTTGGCAGATATGCTGAAAAATAATTTCGATTGTGTTTTTGCTACTGTTGAACCAACCGAATATCAGATTGAAGAGATAAAAAAGGTTTGTTTTGCAGTTCCATTAATTTCAAATAATCATTTTCAAGAATTTCTTTCAATCTTGAGTGGTGAAGAGATTGTTGTGCTTGACAATTATTTCTTTACAACAACATATCAAAAAGAGATAAAAGATAAGGGTTGTAAACTTGTTTGCGTTGATGATATTCACGACAAACATTATGTGGCTGATCTAGTGATAAATCATAGTGTTACCGACCAATCCTTATTCTCTGTAGAAAAGGCTACAAAGTTTTGCTTAGGATTTGAATGGGCTTTATTACGCAAGCCTTTTGTTGACGCTGCAATATCTAACAAGACTAAAAGCTCAGTGAAGAAGATATCCAGGGTAGTGGTGGGATTTGGTGGTGTAGATAAATATAACCTTACGGGCAAAACAGTTGAGTTTTTACTTCAACAAGAATCAATTAGCCAAATTGATGCAATTATTGGTAATGCATACCAAGGTAATAAAAGCTTCAATACAAATAAAAAATTGTTTTTCCATCAGAATATATCGGCTGAAGAAGTAGCAAGGTTATTTTCATCTTGTGATTTGGCTATTCTTTCGGCAAGCACCATTTGTATAGAAGCTTTAGCTTGCAAAGCAACTGTTGCTGCCGGTTACTATGTAGATAACCAAGAGAGTGTATACAAATTGTGGAACGAGAATAAAAATATAGTTGGCTTAGATAATTTATTAGACTTATCTTTTCTCAACAAACTAGAAACTTTCTTAAATAGTCCTTCGAGTTTAAGCTTTAAGTTAAACATTGAAGATATTTGTCAACGATATATTCGCGTTTTTCAAGAACTTTAATAATTTGATTCATGAACATACAATTTGTTGATATAGTTGATTGCAAAGCGGAACTTCAACAAGAAGTTAGAATTTGGAGAAATTCTGAAAAAATAAGTCAATTTATGTATAGTTCGCATCAAATAAGTGACTCAGAGCATCAAAATTGGCTTAAAAGTTTATTGTCGAATCCCTACACAAAAAGCTTTATTGTTTTTTCCAATGATAACCCAATAGGTTTAGCAAACTATACGAATTACAATAAAACACATCAAACAGTGGATTGGGGATTTTATGTTTATGATGAAAATGCCCTGAATGCAGGAACCGGTGCAATCGTTGAATATCTTTTCATTGACTATCTTTTTGAGAATTTGGATATCCACAAGATAAATTGTGAAGTACTAAGTACAAACCCAGCTGTAGTAAAATTGCACAAAAGATTTGGCTTTGTCGAAGAGGGAATTAAGAGACAAAATATTCTAAAAGGGAATGAGCGTATTGATGTAGTAATTATGGGCTTATTGAAAGAGGATTGGAAAGTAAAAAAAGAGAAATACAATTTTTTACTAAATCGATAATAGTATGAGTAAGAATTCAATCATAAATCCATCGAGGACTTTTATTATTGCTGAATTATCCGCCAATCATAATGGAAGTAAAGCTCTTGCATTAGAAACGGTGAAAGCGGCAAAAAGAGCTGGTGCTGATGCGATAAAATTACAGACATATACAGCCGATACCATCACTTTAAATTGTCAAAATGATGACTTTAAAATATCACAAGGCACACTTTGGGATGGAAAATACTTGTATGATCTTTACCAAGAAGCATATACTCCATGGGAGTGGCATCAAGAGCTATTTGAGTTAGCACATAAAGAAGGTCTTGTTTGCTTCTCTTCTCCTTTTGATAAATCGGCAATCGATTTTTTGGAAACATTCCAGAATCCAATTTACAAGATAGCGTCATTTGAAATCACCGATATTCCTCTAATAGAATATGCTGCAAGTAAAATGAAACCAATAATCATATCTACCGGAATTGCAACTTTAGAGGACATTCAATTAGCTATAGAAACATGTCGATCTGTTGGAAATAATGATATTTCATTATTAAAATGTACTTCATCTTACCCTGCACCGATTGAAGAAGCAAATTTGTCTATGATAAAAGATTTAGCCGAACGCTTTAATGTAAAGTCAGGCTTGTCTGATCATACTATGGGTAGTGTTGCTCCAATTACTGCAGTTGCTTTGGGGGCAAGCATTATTGAAAAACACTTTATTATTGACCGGGCTACCGGTGGTCCCGATGCGGCCTTCTCTATGAATGAAGAAGAATTTACTCAAATGGTAAAAGATATTCGAGCTGCCGAAAAGGCAATAGGTGAGGTTTCTTACGAGTTGACTGCGAAAATGCAATCTGGGAGAACCTTCTCTCGATCTTTATATGTAGCAGAAGATATGAATGCAGGAGAAATAATCACAGAAAAAAATATTCGCTCCGTACGCCCCGGATATGGTATGCATCCTAAGTTTTTGAAAAATATTTTAGGTAAAAAGATAAATCAGGATTTGAGTAAAGGGACACGCATGAACAATTCTTATATTCAAGATTAATTTATACATGAAATATTTACTTTTTGCACCAATACGCACTTCCGCATTCGTTCCGCATTTCATTTCATTAGTTATGGACAATGCTGAAACCTACATTAAAGAAGGTCATTCAGTAGATTTGTTATATTGTGATGGAAAAGCTATAAGTGTATGTTTTTATAATGCTTATGGTGATAAGAAAGTGTGTCAATCATGTAATATGTTGCGCAAATATATGCTTAGCTTTTTATCTAAAGAGATAAAACGCAAACCTATATCTGCATTTTATGATGAAAGCATTAATTACAACACACTTCAGTTTTCATATAATTCTATTGATGACATTAAGAAATTAGAATACAATCAGGTTAAGATTGGTTATGCTGCTTTATCAACTTATCTCACAATAACTCGTAATTTAAAACCTCTCATCAACGACGATTTTCGTAATTATTTTGATGGATTATTAATAGCGGCATGCAAGCTAACTGACATTACCGACAAAGCAAGTGATTATTATCAGCCAGATATAGTAGGTGTATTTAATTCACGGTTAATTTGTTGTAGACCTGTTGTTGATACATGTATATCCAAGAAAATTGATTTTGTTTCGTATGAGGTTGGAAGCGATTTACAGAATAACTTAGTTAAGAAGTTCTTCTTTAATTCCACGCCTCATAATACGGATTATAATACGCAGATAATTAACAAGATGTGGGATTCGGCAATGCCTTCTCAAGAAGAAAAGGTTAGAATTGCTGAAACATTTTACTATAAGCGAAGAAATGCTCTGGCGGCGGCGGATAAAGTGTATGTAAAAGATCAAGTAAAAGGGAAGATGCCCGACGGGTGGAACAATTCAAAGCACAATATAGTGATATTTAATAGCTCAGAAGATGAATTTGCTGCTTTGGGTGAAGAGTATGAGGCGATGTTCTTCTTTCCATCTCAGCTAGTCGGCATTAAATATTTAATCAATAAATACAAAGATTATCCCGACTATCACTTCTATGTAAGAATTCATCCCAATCTGAAGGAAATAGAATACTCATATCATAAAGAGTTATATGATTTTGGAGATTGTCCAAATGCTACAATTATTCCGGCTCACTCTGATATAAGTACCTATGCTTTAATTGACAATGCAGATAAAGTAATTGTATTTGGTTCAACAACCGGAGCTGAAGCTGCTTTTGCTGATAAGCCTACGATATTATTGGGTACCTCTTTATATCGTTTTTTGGATATCTGTTATATACCAACGAATGAAACGGAATTGCATGAAATGATTTTAAATAAGGATCTGGCTCCAAAAGATAAAATAGGGACATTAAAATTCGCATATTATTTAATGAATGATGATTTTGAAAAGTTTAAATACTTTACATCCAATAAGAAAAAAACATACAAATTCATTAAGACCTTTGTTCTAACGGATTGTATGCTTAAAGGCTCTAAAATATCTCGTTATATTGGATTTTTATTACAAATTTATGGTAAATATGTTTGGGATAAATCTAAGAGAAATATACCGGAACTTGAGTAAAAATAAGTCTTTACAAACTAATATGAGATTCTATGCTAAGTGTTATTATATGCACCTATAATCGAGATAAATACATTTACAATGTATTAAAAAGCCTTGCCGATAATGATTTTTCTGTTAAGGAATATGAGATAGTGTTGGTTAATAATAATAGTACTGACAATACTGAATCAGAATGCAATCGATTTCATGTAAAGTTTCCAAATGTAAATTTCAGATATTTTATTGAAAAGGATCAAGGCTTATCGCATGCCCGCAACCGAGGAATTAAAGAGTCTATAGGTAATGTCTTGGTCTATGTGGATGACGATGCTCTTGTAAATGAGGCCTATTTGCAAACATACGACTGTTTCTTCAAACAAAATCCCTCTATTTCAGCTGCAGGTGGAGCCATTATACCAAAATATGAAACTCAAGCTCCAACATGGATGTCACATTATACAAAAAATTTAATTACCGGATATTTATATAAAGGTGATAAGATAGTCGAATTTACTCAAGGGAAATATCCCGGAGGAGGAAATGCCGCTTACCGAAAAGAAGTATTTGATCAAATAGGTTATTTTAATGTTGATTTAGGTCGTAAAGGAAATAGTTTGGTTGGGGCAGAGGAGAAAGACATATTTGATAAAATGACGAAGTTGGGGATGCGATTTTTTTATTTGCCCAATGCAATTCTTTACCACATAATTCCCGAATCAAAACTTACTAGAGATTATTTTACTCGATTGACATATTCCATTGGTAGAAGCGAATATTTACGCACGAACGCAATCTCAAAATCAAAATACTTCAAACGATTGATTTCCGAGGGAATAAAATGGACGGCTTCCATTATCCTCTATATAAGATATCTGATAGCTCTACAGCCTCAAAAAGGCTTCAAACTGCTGGCGTTTAGATGGAATGTAACTAAAGGTTTGTTGGGTAAGTAACATCCCCTTTCAGACTCGATTTCTTATTAAATAATTCCATTGCATCTTCTAATACTTTTGAACCTAACACTTTTAAAGAAATAAAATAAAAAATAGCTCCACAACCAGCTTGTATTAGTGATCTAGGAATGATCTTTAAGCTTGCACATCCAACCCCAACTCCAAAAACTACAATATACATACCCAATGAAATTGCAGCATATGGCAAAATATCTTTAACCTGCCACCAAATCTTATATCCAGTTAGCTTTCGAATAAAATATAAATCAATTACATACGAAAGAACTGTTGCGATTGTCAATCCATAAAGCATCCTTTCGATACTCCCAATTCCTAGAAACAAAGACAAAACTACAAGTATATTTCTTATCATTTCTAGTTGGAAGTTAAGTTTTGGATGTCCTTTTACTGTAACTAAATTTAAATAAATAATGTGGAAAGGAGCTACAATACCTGACAAGATTAATATGCGAAAATACGGTACCGATGGGAGCCATTTGTCAGTTAATAATATGGATACAAATTCTTTTGCTAAGGCAAATAGACCAATCATAATAGGGAAAATGAGAAATGAGGTAATGCGCATTATTTTGCGTAGATAAAGCAATTGTCTTTCCGGCTCATGATTTAGTTTTGAAAACACAGGATATGCAACACCACTTTGAGTGGAAGAAATAATATAACTAGGTATTTGTTGGTATTTGTAAGCTTGGGAATAATAACCCAAGTCTTGTACAGAATATATTTTACCAATAATAATATTATAGATATTCCGTACGATTGTACTTAATATACTTGTGAAAAGCAATAAAATACTGAAGTTAAACACTTCTTTTATTACTCTAAAATGAGGATTCTTGCTTATTCGCCAAGGATTAGATATCCAAAGAAAAATAGTGCGAAAAGTTACTTGTAAAACTTGTTGAAATGCTAAAGCCCAATATGCATACCCATAAATGACAAGAATAATTGTAATTGTTCCTGATAAAACGACAGAACTCATGTTGGCAATAGTCATTGTTTTAAAAGCCAATTCTTTTGTAAGAATGATGTTTTGAACTAATCCTAGAGAGTTGAAAATTATCGCTAAAAACAGAAATCTTGCAAGAGAACATAGTTCCGGCATGCGAAAGTAATCTGCAATTAATGGCGCAGAAAAGAACAAAATAAGATAAAGAACAACACTAATTGCTAAATTAAAATACAACATGGCTGTGTATTCTTCATTCGTATTGTGTTTTCTTCTTATAAGAGCTGAAGTGAAGCCACTTTCAATTAGGGTATTGCTTAGAAGTGTAAAAATAGCTAAAGCCCCAATTAGCCCAAAATCTTTAGGAGAAAGTAATCTGGCGGTAATAACTCCAACAACAAAAGCAATAGCTTGAAAACCAACCTTATCGAACGCATTCCAAGCAAGAGCTGATGCCGTTTTCTTTTTAAGCGATTCGGTCATTATTTATTGTTGGTAGAAATTATTTTTTTAGGTTTTAATAAATTGTCGTATGTAGTTTTATCTGAAAACACTTCGAGTGCTTTTTTAACTTCAGGGTCATCTTTTAGTTGATATCGAATTCCACCTTTTTGGTAATAGTAGCGTTTAATTATTTCGCTGTTAAGCATGTCTTCAACGTCTTTTTTAAATAATTCTAAGTCTCTATCAGTATTTCCTGCAAGTTTATTTTCCAAAGCAGTGAATTCACCTTTTGCCATTTCTCCATATCCTTCGTAATCAGCCATTTCTTTTAGTTTCTTGATAAACTCGGTACTCTTTAACGTATAAGTAAAATTGCGTTTTTTCAAGAAATCTTTGAAATCTTGATATTCTTTATCAGTAAGTTTGAATTCTTCTGGCGAGGCAATCTTTTTATTTTTTGCAACAAATTCAGTAGCAAAATCAAAAATCATATTTTTATTATAGAGGTAATATGATATATTCATTTTCTGTTCATTCTTCACTTCTATATCAGGACTTATGCCACCACCGTCGCGAACAATTCTACCATCTTTTGTTTTAAATTCATGTGTTAAGCTGTCAGGAATGCGTGCAATGCTGCCATCTTCGTTTCTGTGAGCATAATCAATCGCTTGAATACATCTACCACTTGGAATGTAATATTTAGCTGTAGTGACCTTTAAATGGCCATTGTAGCTTACTTCGCGAGTTGCTTGGACTAATCCTTTACCAAAAGTGCGAGTTCCTATTATAACTGCTCTATCTAAATCTTGAAGTGATCCTGATACTATCTCTGAAGCAGAAGCTGTATTGCTATTTACAAGAACAATTAAAGGTATTTTTAAATCTAATGGGTCTTCTGAACTCTTGTAACTATTATCAAATTGTTTTACTTTTCCTCTTGTGGCAACAATCTCTAGACCTTGAGGAATGAATAGATTTGTTATTCTTGAAGCTTGATCAAGAAGCCCTCCCGGGTTGTTTCGTAAGTCAAGAACCAGAGATTCTATATGGTAATTGTTTTTTAAGTCTAATAGGGCTGATTTAACTCCGTCAGCAGCTTTATCAGTAAATTGTGTAAGTAATATATATCCTATTTTATTTCCAATAACTCCGTAATAGCTTACGGGGTTTATTTGTATTTTTTCTCTTGTAATTGTTTTTGTAACGGGATTCTTTTCGTTAAATTCTTTAATTGTTAGTTTGACGATAGTCCCAGGTTCTCCTTTTAGAAGTTCACTAACATCAGAAACAGTTTTTCCTTTTAGACTTACGCCATTTACTTCAAGGATAATATCACCTGCTTTTAGTCCTGCTTTTTGGGCTGGCATTCCTTCATAAGGTTCTGAAATAACAATTTCATTGTTACTGTTTTGAGAAATTATAGACCCAACTCCACCGTATTCTCCTGAAGTCATGAATTTAAGATCCTTTGTTTCTTCTTCAGGTATGTAGTCGGTATAGGGATCAAGGCTTTCAAGCATCCTATCAATGCTTTCTTTAACTAAAATATTTGGTTTGATAGTATCAACATAATAAATATCTAATTCTCTTAAAAGGGAATTATAAATATCTAGACTTTTACTAATCTCGAAGTTGCGATCGGTTTGTTTTTTCTCTGCAGCAGATAAATTTAGAATGAAAAAACTAGCTAGAATTAATAATGCAAAGGATTTTTTATTCATCATAATATATGCTTTTTTGAAAGAAAGAAAAACAAGAATAGGGATAGTATGAATTGATTAAATAAAAGTACGGAAGAAATCTAAGTTTTAACAAAGAGTTCTTCCGTTTCTTATTATTGTTTTTAAATTATTAACATCGCATCGCCATAGGTGCCAAATCGATATTTTTCTTTGATCGCTACTTCGTATGCATGCATAATGCTATCATAACCGCCAAATGCCGAAACCATCATCAATAGAGTAGAATAAGGCAAGTGGAAATTTGTAACCATAGAATTTGCAACGCTGAACTCATAAGGAGGGAAAATAAATTTGTTTGTCCATCCATCAAACGGTTTTAAATGGCCTTGGCTACCAACACTGCTTTCAATAGAACGCATGACTGTTGTACCAACAGCACAAATATTTCTTCTTTCTTCTTTTGCTTTATTTACAATTTCTACAGCCTCTTCTGTGATTATCATTTGTTCAGAGTCCATTTTATGCTTAGTCAAGTCTTCCACATCTATTTCGCGGAAATTTCCTAAGCCTGCATGCAAAGTAACATAAGCAAATTCAATACCTTTTATTTCTGCGCGTTTTAGTAACTCTCTACTAAAGTGTAAGCCGGCAGTTGGAGCAACAACAGCTCCTTCGTTTTTGGCATAAATTGTTTGATAGCGTTCGGCATCTTCAGGCACAACCTCACGGTTTATAAAGCGAGGTAGCGGTGTTTCTCCTAAGCTATATAGAGTTTTTCTAAATTCATCTTGATCTCCATCAAAAAGGAAGCGAAGTGTGCGTCCGCGTGAAGTTGTGTTGTCTATTACTTCCGCAACCAATGAATCATCTTCACCAAAATATAATTTGTTTCCAATACGTATTTTACGAGCAGGATCAACTAACACATCCCATAAACGAAGATCATGGTTTAATTCACGGAGTAGAAACACTTCGATTTTTGCTCCCGTTTTTTCTTTATTTCCATATAAGCGAGCAGGAAAAACTTTGGTATCATTAAAGATGAATACATCTTTGTCATCATAATAATCTAAAATATTGTTGAAGATTTTGTGATCGATTTCGCCTGTTTTTCTGTTTACAACCATTAAGCGAGATTCATCGCGATTTGGTGTTGGAAAAAGTGCTATTTGCTCTTCGGGCAAAACGAATTTAAATTTGGAAAGTTTCATATCCTATTTTTTACTGTTTAATGTCTCTTTTAAATTTTCTAATTGCAAACATTTTTCTAATGTAATCTCGCCTATGCGAGTGCGTTGCAATGCTATAAGATGTGCTCCGCTAGTTAATGCTATCCCAATGTCGCGAGCCAAAGCTCTAATATATGTTCCTTTGCTGCAAACTATTCTGATTTTGAGAATAGGTAAAGCAAATTCCAATATTTCAATTTCATCAATAACCAGTTTCTTTGACTTTAATTCCACGTCTTCTCCTTGTCTGGCGTAATCAAAGGCTCGTTTGCCTTTTACTTTTACCGCAGAATATACCGGAGGAACTTGGTCTATTTCACCAATAAACTGTTTTAGTTTTTCTTCAACCAATGTTGCTGAGATATGTGCCGTTTCGTAGCGTTCATCTATGGCATGCTCTAGGTCGAAAGAAGGCGTTGTTGCACCCAATTCGAGGGTAGCGATGTATTCTTTTGTTTGGTATTGATAGCTTTCTATCAATTTGGTTGCTTTACCGGTACAAATTATCATTACGCCCGTTGCTAAGGGATCAAGTGTTCCTGCATGACCAACTTTAAGCTTTTTTATTTTCAAGAGATCTAAGAGCACGTATTTCACTTTATTTACCAATTGGAATGATGTCCAATGTAATGGTTTGTCAAAGAACAACACTTCCCCTTCTACATAGTTCATCAAGCAATCTCCAAGTTAATGCCGCAAGCAAGCAGAATTAAGATAACAGTCCCAACAACAATGCGATAGTATCCAAAAGCTTTAAAGCCATATTTTGTTAAAAAGCTGATAAAGAATTTGATGGCTGCCATTGCAACTATAAATGACACAGCATTTCCTATCAATAAAGTGGATAAATTATCTTTAATCAAGTCAATGCCGTTTGGTTCTTTGAATAATTTCAAGAGTTTATAGGAGGCCGCTGCAAACATGGTTGGTACAGCCAAGAAGAAAGAGAACTCCGCTGCATTTTTGCGTGTTAGTTTTGTTGACATACCTCCAACGATTGTAGCCATGGAGCGAGATACTCCAGGAATCATTGCTACACATTGAGCCAATCCTATTTTCCATGCTCTAGGATAACTAATTCTTTGGTTCTCTGTGGTTTTGCTAAACCACTTATCAACAAAAATCATCAATATACCTCCTAATACAAGCATTACTGCTACGACAGTTACACTTTCTAACAATTTGTCAATGTAGTCACTTGCTAAAAAGCCTATAATTGCGGCTGGTATAAAAGCAACAAATAGTTTGACATAAAAATCAAAGCGGGTTGAGAAAATGCTCCACGTTTTTTTTAATCCTTGTTGTCCTGCAAATGCATTATCAGCAACAGAGTTTACATTGAAAAATCGCTTCCAATATAAAACAACTACTGATAAAATTGCTCCAAATTGAATGTTTACTGTAAAGGCCTTTACAAATTCGGTACTTTCTACACCAAGTAGCTTTTGTGCGATAATCATATGTCCGGTAGATGAAATCGGCAAAAATTCAGACAAGCCTTCTATAATGGAAATGATTATAGTTTGTATAAAATTCATTATTCTTTACTTTTTGGTTTCCATAAGATTGCAAAAATCATTGAGATAAAACCGAATAGTGCAGTCATTGGACCAATCGTTATACGGCGTGTACTGAAAACATCTTTGTTAAATACCTGGATGGTAGTACTACCGGTCATTAATGCAAAACCTAATAAAATAAGACCAAAGGCTATTGCCATTAGAATTAAGTTTTGTTTGCGTAACGCAAAACCTTGTTTTTCTTTTGTGCTCATAATTAAATATAATATAAATCGTTTGTTTTAAATCGAAGATACTGACCTACAGAGACAAGTGAAGACAATAACGAAATTACAATACCTAAGAAGAATATCACTCCGCAGGTTATAGAAATAACATCAAGGTTAAATAAATTCAACATAGGAAAATGATAAAATTGCACATAATATACCAGACCTCCTAAACATAAGCTTGCTACAATTGATGCAACGATCCCATTTATTAAACTTCTACCAAGAAATGGCTTGCGAATAAACCAGGATGTTGCTCCAACTAATTTCATGGTGTTAATAGTAAATCGTTTAGAATAAATTTGTAGGCGGATAGTGTTATTTATTAGACCAATTGAAATGATGAGGAGTAAAGCGGCGACACCAAGCAGCAAGATGGATACCGCTTGAATATTCTCATTTACCAAATCAATCATATTTTTTTGATATACTATTTCTTTTACACCAGAATAAGTGCGTAACTCTTTTTCTATTTTCCCCATGCTTTCAGCGTTTGCATAGTTAGCAAGGATTTTAACTTCTATAGATGATGTTAATGGATTATAACCTAAGAAGTTTTGAGGGTCTTCTCCCAATTCTTTTGCCAGCTCTTTAATAGCGCGTTCTTTTGAGATGAACTCAAGAGATTTTACATACGGAGCAGGCTTTAATAGATCTTTAATATTAGCAATTTCATCATTTGAAATATTTTCTTGAAGGACAATAGAAAAACTAATATTTTCCTTCACAAAAGTGCTCATTTGACTAGCAAGGATTGTGAGTACAGTAATTAATCCTACAAGAAATAAAACCAACGAAATACTCAGTGTAGTAGTTAAGTTAGAATTAAAAAAGCTTGTAGTGTTTGGTTTTTTATTTGCTGCCATATATTTTGTTTTTTATTCTTTTAATTTCAACTATTACATTTTGAAATTAAAAACTTCATTTTTCCTTAACACATAAATAACAGAACTGCTTAGTTTTACATTATTTGATGCTTTTAAATAACATTTTATTCCTATTAGAATCCCTTTGATAAACGCTGAACTATTCTTTTTATATTTCTCACTTAACATGGATACGTAAAAAGCATCAAAAGGCATTGGATACATCTTTTCTATTCCGAATCCATTCTTATTGGCAATAATATTCATGGTGTCGGGTGTGAAATGCCATAAATGACGAGGCACATCATAAGCTGCCCATTGTTCTTTGTAGTAAGCTGCATCGGCCGAAGCAGCATTAGGAACGGCTATAAAAACAGTTCCATTTTCTACAAGCAGTTTATTTATTTTAGAAAGCGTTTCATTTAGCTTCTCTAAGTGTTCTAATGAATGCCACAAAGTAATTACTCCAAAAGTAAACTCCTCAAAATCATTTATCTTTTCAGGAGCATTGCTTATAATGGCGAAATTTCTATGCGTAAATTCTCTTGCTTCTTTATTTTT
>Ga0265338_10002000_pt1 | contig 31675 bp, 27 predicted proteins | sample 42126metaG_FD_193579 | JGI IMG/M metagenome (GOLD analysis project Ga0265338, IMG submission 193579) | Rhizosphere microbial communities from Carex aquatilis grown in University of Washington, Seatle, WA, United States - 4-21-26 metaG | ecosystem: Host-associated > Plants > Roots > Rhizosphere...
CATCGATTTCGATGACCGGCGCGCCTTCGACGGCTTCCACCAGCGCACGTGCGAATACCGTCTTGCCTACCCCGCCCTTTTCCTGCGCTATAACTATGATCCGCGGCATCGCTCATTCCTTCTTTAGTACGGATTGGAGTTTCTCGTAAGCCGCTTGCCGCAGCTCCTCCTCCGCGCTGACCGACGCCGGCTGGCCCTCAGGCCTCCCCGTCAGGTCGTTCGAGAGAGAGAGCTTGGCGGGCGTCTGGCGGTCGTCCCGTGCAACGTCGGGCCGGATAGCGCGTCCAGCGTCTTTGCGGGCTTGTCTTTCGGCTTGCGCTTCAAGCTGTGTGACGATTGAAGTAAGCCGGTTGGTCGTCAACCGGTCGCGGTTCTTGCCCTGCACGAGCCCCTGGTCCGCGAGGGCGTCGGCAATGGCGGGCCAGGAGATGCCTTCCCGCCTGAGCTGGTAGATGGTCGGGAGCGCCTTGCGAATCGCCTCCATCGTGCCTGTAGTTCGGCGTCCGACGGTTGATTGAGGGCGGGTCTTCTGCAGCCTGCTCGCATCGCGGCGGAGCTTCTTGAGGTCGACGGTCATTGCGAAGCGACCGTAGGGGAAAAAGCTGTCTACTAGCCAGTGCTAGCGGTGCTAGTGGTTACTAGCGTCGTAACTAGCCAAGTACCAATTGAATAGGTTTTCACACCTCACGCACTAAAGCTGCAAACCACGGCCGCAAGATCAGACTACCGGCTCTTGAGCACGGCGCCGCCCTATGCGAGCTCCTAGCTCGACCAAAGGCCTGCCCGCCGTGCTGAGGACCGATGCCGACTACGTTCGAAGTATCGCTTGAAGACGACTTGACCGATCGGATTCGGCAAGCTGCGAAGGCGAGAGCCATTACCGAGGCCGAGCTTATTCGGGACTGCGTCGCGCAACAGCTCGACACCGCTAGCCGCCACAAGGCGGCTTTGGACCGGCTCGACATTGTCGACCAAGCGCTGATCGACCTCGCCCAGTACATCGGGGAAGCGACGGCTGCCCCTCCGGCCGACGCGACGAGCTTCTGCCGCTATTCGCCCCCTAAACCGTGACTGCATCGCTTCATAAGCTGGCTGCCGGGCGAGATGCTGGCCTTTATTACGTCAACGATCCTAATCGCGAAGCTCGACCAATCCGGCGCGATGAATACTACGTCGGCGAAGGCGGTGGCGTATGGTGGACCACAGCAGAGACACTCGTCCGTAACGGCGCGCCTATCGAGAAAGAGACCTTCCGCGATTTATGCGCCGGCATTCACCCGGCAACAGGCGCATCTCTTGTACGAGCCGCGGGAGCCAACCACAGGGCCGGATGGGACATTACGTTTTCGGCCCCTAAATCCGTTTCCATTCTATGGATGGCAGGTGACGCGCAGCAGAGAACGATTCTGCAAGACTCTCACCGCGCAGCCGTACGATACGCTCTCGGACTGCTAGAGCAGGAACGGCTCGTCGAAGTACGCTCAGGTGTCGGTGGTCGCATTCGCGAGAAACCGTCCGTCCTTATCGTCGGCCTGTTCGACCATTTTACGTCTCGCGAAGGCGATCCCAACATTCATACGCACAGCGTTCTAATGAACGTTGCCGGCCGAAGCGGCAGCGCGACGAAATTCCTAACAATCGATCCTGATAGGCTTTATGAATGGCAGCTCGTTCTTGGCGCTGCATATCGGGCCGACTTATCAGCTCGGCTCGCAGTAGAAGGATTTCAGTTCCGCGAGGCTGGACGCAATCAATTTGAGGTAGCCGGCATTCCGGAGGCTGTGCTTGAGATGTTTTCCAAACGCACCCAACAGATTGAAGGGCGCGTTGCACGTAGCGCGAGCGCAGCGCAGAAAGAATTGGCTGCACTGGCAACCCGCGGTGCGAAGGACGAGGTGCCAACCGGCGAGGTGCTGGAACGACGCTGGCAAGAAGAATTGACGACGACGGGCATTTCTCCGTGGCAGGCTGCCCGGAGTCATACTCCCGATCTGACACGGGAGTTGTCCATCGAGCCTGGGATTGACCCGCCTGCCGTTATAGGCACTGGGCCTATCGCGGTTGCCGCCTCCGAGCTGTTCCAACATCAAAATGTCATCAGCAGGAAGGATCTGATCCTTTCCGCATTCGTGAAGGCCAGCTTGACGGGGATCGCCCCCGATTCTGTGAGGCAAGAGATCGACTCGTCTGAACGTGCCGGCGTTCTCCTCGCCTTGTCTAAACGACACGCCGACTACTGCTGGACCACGGCAGCCATCGCCGAGACTGAAGCCCGTCTGTTACGACAGGCCGACAGAGCTGACGAAAACGACTGGTTTAGCACTGAAGCAGTCGAAGCTGCCCTGACCGAGGCCCCACATTTATCTGACGAGCAGCAAAAAGCCATACGCCATGCGACTAGTCGGGACGGCGTAAGCATCTGCGAAGCAGGCGCAGGAACGGGCAAAACAACTTTAACCAGGGCGTTAGTTGATGCTGCACGACGCTCTCGCTTGACCGTACTTGGCGTAGCGCCCACCTGGGTTGCTGCGGACGAGCTCTCCAAAGCTTGCGGCATCGAGGCGCTCGCCATCGCAAAATGGCGACACGACCTGATGAGCGGAAAGCGCCCGAAGTTCGACTCGATGGCCCTGATTATCGTCGACGAAGTCGGCGTCGCCGGTCTGCGCGAGCTTGAGGCCGTGCTAACGGCGGCACGACCTTACGGCAAGGTCATCTGTCTCGGCGATCGCAAACAACTTCAATCTGTGTCCGGCGGTAGCGCACTCCGCGCCGTATCGGATGTTGTTGGACGCAGCGCCGTCCTCAATCAAGTCCGTCGGCAGGAGGTATCCTGGCAATGCGCCGCCTCGGTGGTAATGGCCAAGGGCGATTCGGGTGCCGGCCTTCGCGCTTACGTCCAAAACGATCGGGTCCAGTTCACCCGCGGCGAGACGAACGCGCAAGCCACCACGATTAGAAAATGGACCGAATACCGCCGGCTGTATGGGGCCGAAGTGCTCATGATCACACGCCGCAACTCGGATTCGGCGGCCCTTAACAACGCCGCGCGAGTCGCACTCCGTGAGGAAGGTCGCCTGACCGGCCCGGACCATTCATTTGATGCGCTCGATCGCGAAAAAAAGAAAGTGAAGTTTCGGCTTGCGCAGGGAGATTATATCCGGTTCGGCGAAAATTTGCCCGAATTGAGCATTCGGAATGGGACTCGTGGCACCATCGAGAGTATCAACTTACAAGGCACATCACCCTCGATTCTGGTCCGCCTTGATGACGGCAGACGAGTTCAAGAGGAATGGTCCAATCTCGCTCGCATCCGACTCGGAGGAGATAGGCTACCGCCCCGCATCACCCACGCATATGCCGGGACGGCCTATTCAGTGCAGGGTCGGACGTCGTCGGCGGCGGTGCTCTACATCGCAAGAGCGACGGACGCCCGCGAGATCTATGTCGGACTCACACGCCACAAGTTCGATGCATCTGTAATCGTTGAAAGAGATCGACTTGAAGCTGCGGTCCGGCAACGCCATCCAGAACGCCGGGAAGTCTCGGATGCCATCCTAGGTGAACGCCTGTTTGACGAAGCTCAGCTCTATGCCGAAAAAGCCAACGTTGTTGATTATGTTAATGATCGGATCGATTTTATCCGGACTGGCATTGTCGAGTTAAACAAGGTCGCCTCTGCCGTGGACGTCCGCCGCATTGTGCATGCCGCTCAGCGCCTAATGAACGTACGATTGGGAATCGTTCCTGGTTACCATTTCCTCCGCCGCGTTTGGCCCCTCTCACGTGGCACGCAGCGCATCACCTCTGACCGAATCGCGGACATCCTCCACTCAATCTCGACTCGGATTCGAGACCGAGCCAAGGAACGTTTACAAAGCATAGGTTGGACTCGTTAGCCGGCTACCTTGTCCATCCGAGCAGTCCCCCGTATGGCGCATTTAAGACTCTGCATTTTCCAGCGCAGACTTTCCCGACCTAACGACCCACCCTCGTCAATTTCGTCAAGTGACCGCTTTCACCACAAGCCATTTACCGCGTTCAAGTCCAAAGGCTTGGGGTCGCCTTCTCAATAGCTTGTTGATTCGTTACTCGTTCCACCCGTATCGGTCTGCGTGCGGCTAATGCCAACTGTCATGTACAGGTCCGGCCTATCCCAGCAAGCAGACCTGACGCCTGTGAGAGGCTCGGTCCGCATCGGGTCAGAAGCTGTAGTCCTTAGGACGCCGAGAATATGTCAGCACTGCCGCCTACTGCGGACATTGGTCCGCTTGAAGTTGCCGCACGCCGGATCGAGCCATAACCACTTATACGGAACTGCGAGCGGTTGACATGCATCAATGCTGATTGGGGTGCCGCCTTGCATCCATTTCTTGGGACGACGATCTAGCACCAGCGGAGCGCGGCATGAGCAAGCCCTCCTTACTTCTCGGCGGAGCAATCGGCCTCTTCCTCAGCGTCGGGGCCATGACAGCCGCCTATGCTGGCGCTCCGAGCGCGACGGTCGCCTATCAGCCCATGGTCAGCGCCGGCCTTACCGCCGAGCGGCCGTTCGAGGCCTGGTTCGTCCTGGACAAGTCGTCCGACCCAAAGGTGCCAGGCTATGCGATTCCCGCAGGAGCCGAGATACGCTTCGTCTTTCCAAAAGAGTTCACCCCACGCACCGACCTGTTCCAGGGCGCGGTCATGCTTCCGGGTTCGGTGCAAGATCGAACCCCACTCAATGCGGGAAGCCGATATAATCTGGTTTAATACGCACGTCGACGAACACCCGCTTGCCCTGCTTCACAGCCTCGATGCCGGCGTGCACAATCCCCGCCAGGTCGGCAACTGACTTCACCGGCGGCGGCGCCTCAAAACCCTGTGCCCGCGCCATCGCCACCAGATCGATCTCAGGATTATCCATGCGCTGACCTACGCCGGCCGTCTCACTGCTGCGGTTGCGCGTGGCCGAGGTCACAGCCTGGTGCTGCTCGTCGATGTAGTAGCCCCGGTTGTTGGCGATTATCACCAACATTGGCGCGTCAATGCTAGAGGCCGTCCAAAGCGCCGTCGGCGCCATCAGGAATTCGCCGTCGCCGAACACGGCCACCGGGATGCGGCCGGTGCCTTTCAGCGCGAGGGCCGCGCCGACCGACATGCCGGGGGCGCCACCGATGCCGGCGGCACCGTCGGCGCCGAGATAATCGAGCGGATGTGCGATCGGCAGCGAACTCGCCTGCCAGCCGAGCGGCGCGCGCACCAGCGAGAACTCCGAACCGGCGAGTGCGCTTTCAAGCGCGGCGCCTATGTCCCAGAGGCCGATGGCGTCGGGATCGTTGACGAGCGGGTTCTTGCGCGCGATGTGGCGGCCCTTCGCCTCGCGCGCCTTGCGCCGCTCCGCGGCGCGCTCGGCCAGTGCGGTACCGCCAAAGGCCTGCACCTTCTCCAGTAGCACCGGCACCGCTTTGTCCGGGGCGCCGACGATGTCGATATCGACCGGCGACAGGCCGAGATGGTCGCGCGTCCAGCCGCGATGCAGATACGCATCGAGCGAGCAGCGGATTACCTTGGCCGGCACGCGGCCGTCGGGCCAGCACTGCTTGAAGAGGGTCGCCTGGTCCCACCAGTCTAGGCTGAGGATGACGTCGGCGCGCTTGAGCAGCTCGACACCGTCGGGTCCGGTGAACACGATCGACGGATCGGGCCCGTGCAGCGGATGTCCGGTCGGGAACGAGGCCGCTACCTTGAAATCGCTGAACACGACGCAGCCGAGCGCCTCGGCGAGCGCCACGCGCCGCTGCCAGTCGCCGAGGTCGCGCGAGACGCGGCCGCACAGCATCACCGGGAACTCGGCCTGAGCCAACAGCCGCGCGGCGCTCTCCAGCGATGCGGCGTCGGGCAAAGGCTGGGTCGGCGCCTTGAAGCGCTCGACCTCGGGCGCCGCGAACGCGTCGTGCTGGTCTTCCTGCAGGCGCTGGTCGAGCGTGATGTAGACCGGCGCCTTCGGCTCGGCGGTTGTCATCTGATGGCCGCGCAGCAGCGACTCCACCGCGCCCTTGATCGACAGTGGCGCGTCGTCCCATTTCACGTAGTTGCGCAGGATGGCGCCCTGATCGGCGACGGCGTGCAGCCAGTCGACCGGCGTGCGCCGCCGCTCGGAATCCAGCGGGCCGGTGCCGCCGAGAATCATCATCGGCGCGCGGTCGGCCCAGGCGTTGTAGACCGCCATGCTGGCGTGCATGACCCCGACATTGCAGTGGACGATGACGACGAGCGGCTGCTCGGTGACGCGCGCATAACCGTGCGCGATCGCCACCGCGTGCTCCTCGTGCAAAGCGAGGACCATTTCCGGAGCTTCGTTGCCGAGATGGTTGACCAGGCTTTCGTGCAGGCCGCGGAAGCTCGAGCCGGGGGCGACGATGACGTAGGGAAAACCGAGGCCGCGCAATAGGTTGGCCATCACGTCGCTGTTGTAGGTCACGGCGCAGTCCCCATCGCGTTTCGTCGTTTAGCTAATATTATGGACTTTTGAGGGTGTAAACCGCTAGCCTTGGCATCCTCCGCAGCAGGAAGGGACGCGTACAAGCGTCTCCGGCGCCAAAGCCGGCAGCGCGGCAAGGGAGGAAACGCATGCGACTGTTTCTGAGCGTCGTCGCGGTGATCGCCGGGCTGATCGCGCCGGCTGCGGCGCAGACGTGGCCCGACCGGCCCATCCGCTGGATCGTGCCTTATCCGCCGGGCGGCGGCACCGACATCGCCGCGCGCCTGATCGGCGAGAGGCTCAGCCAGCAGGTCGGCAAGCCGGTGGTCATCGACAACCGGCCCGGCGGCAATACCATCATCGGCACCGGGCTGATGGCGCGCGCCCAGCCCGACGGCTACACGATCGGGCTCGTCACCGACGCCTTCTCGGCGAACATCGCGCTCGACCGGAAGATGCCCTACGACCCGCTGCACGATCTCGTGCCCGTCGCGCAACTGCTCGAAGTGCCGTTCGTGCTGGTGGTCAATCCCGCACAGGTGCAGGCGAAGACGCTGCCCGAACTCATCGCCTATGCGAAGGCGCATCCGGGCTGGCTGACGCTCGCTTCGCTCGGGCCGGGCAGTCCGCATGAGGCGGCGCTTGCCTGGCTCGCCGATGTCGCCGGCGTGAAGGCACTGATCGTGCCCTACAAAGGCGGCGGCCCGGCGATGCAGGACCTGCTGGGTGGGCAGGTGAAGGGCATGATGTATGGCACGTCTTCGGCGCTGCCGATGATCAAGGCAGGCAAGGTGCGGGCGCTGGCGGTGACCAGCCGCGACCGCGTCGCCGACCTGCCGGACGTGCCCACGGTTCGCGAACAGGGTTTCCCGGATTATACATTCGCCTCGTGGTTTGCGGTGGTCGCTCCAGCAAAGACGCCTTCTTCGATCATCAAGCGGCTGAACAAGGAGATCAACACCGCATTGAAAGATCCATCGGTGACAGACAAACTCGGTTCTACAGGTGGGATTGTCGCAGGGGGCACGTCGGCGCAACTCAGACAATTGATCGGGACCACTGTGCACCGCTACCGGAAGATCTACGCCCTCCCCGGCGTCAAACCGCAGCCCTAAAGTGAAAGCGCGGCCTGATATCGATTCGCAACGGGGCACGATGATCGCCAAGGCCGGCATCCACTAGGACTAGAGTTGTTGCGCTTTCGTTTTCGGTCGTCGGTTGACTGCGGAGCTTCGGCGTAGCCATGCTCCCGAGCGCGGCTATGCCCCCCGTCAGCCGGGGCCTTCCCCTTCGCCCGTAGAATTGTGGGGCTCGTAACGCGCAGAAGGCCTGTTGTGCTTGATCAACGGATCGCCCGGCGTCAGTCGGGACATCGACACTTGGCTCAAGTCGGACCAATGGACGAACGACCATCGCGGATATGCGATCGAGAAACATGCACTGACAATACGTCCGCTCTAGCGCGCACATAGTTCGCCCACATCCACCAGCACGCGCTTGGTCACGACCTCGGCTTTTAAGTATTTTGGCCACCGCGGCGCGCAGACGCTCCACAATCTCTGGCGACCGAGTGAATCGCTCGGGCATGGGCTTCGCCGCCGCGCCACTTTTCTGGCGCGGCGTATTTGTATGGCGAACGAGCGGCCCAGTTATTTGCCAAGATTCGGGTACGGAAAGAACTCCGCCAGTTGCTGATGCGTCAGTGGCTTGTCGATGAACTTGTTGGCGATGGCGTCCCTCATGATGCCGTCGATGTCGGAGAGCTTCTCCATTTGCATCGACGACCGCGGATGCGACTGCGGCAGCGCTTTCGCGATCAGATCCTCGGGGATCTTCATCTTCGCGGCGTACATCTGCAGCGCCTTCGGATCGGTGTACATCCAGTTCACCGCCTCGCGGTAACCCTTCATGAAGCGTTCGATTGCGTCCTTCTTGGTCTTCAGCGCAATGGCGTTGACGATCTGCACCCGCACGGTCTGATTGCGCGTCGACGGCACGTCGCTGCCGCGCGCCAGCACGCGGATCTTGCCGGCGGCGATCTCTTTCAGCCCGAACGGCGGCGACGCCCAGCCGATGTCGATCTGTCCGGACATCACCGCGGTCAAGGTCGCCGGCGGGCCGCCGGTCGCGGTCGGCTTCGCCTTCATGCCGAGCTCCTTGCCGAAGCCAATCACCAGACTATTGGTGGACGATCCGTTCGTCGAATAGGCAATGGTGTTGTTCGGCGTCGTATCCTGCAGCGACTTGATCGGCGAATCAGCCTTCACATACCAGTACAGATCGCCGGTGCCGGTGAAGGCGGGCGCCAGGACGCGCACCGGCGCCCCGCGCACGAAGGCGCGCATAGCACCTGCGGTGCCCATGCCGATACCGATGTCGGCGCTGCCCGAGATCACTGCCTGCAGCGTCTCGCCGGCGCCGTTGGTGCCGAAATTCTCGAGCACGAGGCCGTGCTTCTTGAAGATGCCGGCGTCCTGCCCGAGCAGAGTGACCTGGTTCTCCCAGGTCGTGAGCTGACCGACGGCGATCTTCAGCGTGTCGTCGGCGCGGGCATGCGATACGCCCAGCGCCAGAACTGCGGCCACTGCAACCGCGGTCCATTTCCTATGTCGCATGTCACATCCTCCCAGTGCGATGGAGCGCGACCGCGTGCTGCGGCCGGCCCGTTGTTGTCGCTTGTGCCGGGCCGGGGCCCGTCGCGGCGTTATTCGAGCGAGATGCCGACCTTCTTGACCAGCGCGCCGAGCACCGCGCTGTCATGATCGACGAAGGTCTTGAAATCTGCGGCGCTGTTACCGACCGGTGTCACGTAGATCTTTTCGAGGTTGGCGCGATAGCCGGGGTCGTTCGAGATCGCCATCGCCTCGGCGTCGAGCTTTTCGAGGATCCGTTGCGGCGTGCCCGTCGGCGCGAACAATCCGAACCAGCCGACGAAGGTGAGATCCTTGTAGCCGAGTTCTTTTGTCGTCGGCACGTCCTGCAAAGCCGGCGACCGCTCGGGACTGCTGATCGCCAGCGCCTCCAATTTGCCCGTCTTGAGCATGCCGACGATTGGCGGCACGCCGGCGACCACCATGTCGACGCGGCCGGCGATCACGTCCTGGAAGGCCGTGGGGAAGCTGCGGTACGGCACGTGCGTAATGTCGATGTGCTCCTGCACGCGCAAGAGTTCGCCCAAGAGATGCAAATTGGTGCCGACGCCTGGCGACGCGAAGGTGAAGTGCCGCCCCTTGCGCGCCGCCTCGATGAAGTCCTTGAGCGAGTTGATGCCGAGCGACGGCGCAACGATAAAGGCATTGTCGATGGTGCCGAGCAGCGAGATCGGGGCCAGCGCCTTGTTCGGGTCGAAGCCGCGCTTCGGATACAAATGGCCCATCACCGCGTTGGTGTCCTTGGAGCCGAGGAACAGCGTGTAGCCGTCGGGCTTCTGCTGTGCCGCGTATTCGGTGCCGATCAAGCCGCCGGCGCCGAGCTTGTTCTCCACGACGACCGGCTTGCCCAAACGCTTCGACAGCGAATCGCCGAACTGGCGGGCAATGATGTCGGGCGTCGTGCCGGCGGCATACGGGCAGACGATGGTGATCGGCCGCGACGGATAGGCATCCTCGGCGTGAGCCGGCATCGCCAGCGCAAGCAGCGCCAGCAGCATCACACGAAACATTCTTCCCTCCCCTTTTGTTTGTCTGTTTTGGGCGACCGCGGATCGGGATGGCCACGGGCCGCCGTTCGCTTTCAGATCGAACGCTCAGCGCAGCTCGATCTGCATGGAGATGGCGTCGCCGCGGTAGATGCCGAAGCCGGTGTAGAGAACGTGTCCGTCGGCATCGAGCGCGACGCGGTCGACCTTCGCCACGGGCGCATTCAACGGCACCTGCAGCAGATGAGCGATCTCGACGTCGGCGGCGCCGATGGTCAGCGTCTGCCACGCGCGCGCGATACGATCGCCGGCAATGCGATGCAGGATCGGCAGCGTCGGCTGACGGCGGAACTGCAGCGGTGGCCCCAGCTTGAACAGTCCGTATTCGAGATGGAAGCGCGCCAACAGGTAGGGCCGGCCGTCGCGCAGATGCAGCCGACGCATGAACTGATATTTGGCGGCGGGCCGGCCCTTGGCGCGGTCGCCCGGCGGCAGTTCGCGCACCACGCGCTGCTCCAGCACGTCGATGGTCGCGCCAGTGTGCGCGGAGATCAGCGACTGCCAGTCGCTCGCCAGCTTGTGCGCGTAATCCTGCGCCAGCGAACGGCGCACGAAGGTGCCCTTCGCCCGCTTGCGCTCGAGCAGGCCTTCCTGCTCGAGCAGGTGCAGCGCTTCGCGCATCGTGCCTGGCGCAACGGAGAATTCGGCGGCTAGTTCGTCGCCGTTCGGAATGCGATGACCCGCCGGCCATTCGCCGGAGGCGATCCGGTTGCGGAAGAGCGTCGCGAGCTGGATGTAGCGGGGCACCGGGCTCAGGCTGAGATCCGGCGGCGAGGCGAAAGCTCGCGCGGCATTGTCACCCATCGTCTGTCCCTCGGGGCGCCGATCGCGCCTCCCTGACCACCATCATCCGAAGCGCTGCCCTTTTAGTCAATACCATGGACTTTCGGATATTAGGCGGATAATGCTTGCCGCAGGGAAGCAGTGTCCATGAGCCGATTGCCAATTACGGTCGCCACGTGGGATTACGACCGGGTGCGCCCGATCATCGACGGCCGCGTCACAGTCGAAGGCTGCGACGTCAATTACCTGACCATGCCGGTCGAGGAGTGCTTCGAGCGCGCCTACTTCCACGGCGAATTCGAAGTCGCCGAGATCGGTTTCAGCCCGTTCTTGATCGCGCTGTCGCGCGGGCCGACGCCCTATGTCGCAGTGCCGGTGTTCCTGTCGCGGATGTTCCGGCACTCTGCCGTCTACATCCGCACCGACCGCGGCATCGACGGTCCCGCCGACCTGCGCGGCAAGACCGTCGGCGTGCCCGAATATCAGATGTCGGCGGTGATGTGGTTCCGTGGCTATCTGAAGGACGAGTTCGGCATCGACACCGCCGACATGAACTGGGTGCAGGCGGGGCTGGAGAACCCCGGACGCCGCGACAAGTTTCCGCTCAACCTGCCGCCCGGCTTCCCGCTGATGTCGCGTAACGACACGAGCCTGAGCAAATTGCTCGCCGACGGCGAGATCGATGCGGTGATGTCGGCGCGCGCGCCGTCGTGCTTCACTGCCGGCCATGACAAGGTGCGTCGGCTGTTTCCCGACTTCCGCGCGATCGAGCGCGACTACTATCGCAAGACCGGCATCTTCCCGATCATGCACGCGCTCGGCATCCGGCGTGAGATCTACGAGAAGAATCGCTGGCTCGCGGCTAGCCTGTTCAAGGCCTACCTGCAGGCCAAGCGCATCGCCGATGCCGATCTCGCCGAGGTCACCGCCTTGAAAATCGGCCTGCCCTGGGTCGCCGCCGAATACGAAGCGACGATCGCCGCCATGGGCAAGGACTTCTGGTCGTACGGACTGAATGACCGCAATCGCAAGACTCTCGAGGCCATGGCACGTTATTCTTATGACCAGGGCCTCGCCGTGCGGCGCGTCGGCGTCGACGAGATGTTTGCCGAAGGAAACCTCAGCGAAACCCGCGTCTAGTGGAGGGATCATGAGCGTCCAATTGATTTGCGCTTCGCACAGCCCGCTGATGCTGACCGACGTGGAGGAGAGCGAAGCCGGCGTACACGGCCAGTTCTTCCGCGAGCTCGACCAGTGCGCCGCCGCTCTGCACAAGTTCAATCCCGATCTGGTTGTCGTCTTCGGTCCCGACCACTTCAACGGCTTCTTCTACGAATTGATGCCGATGTTCTGCATCGGCACCGCGGCGCAGGGCAGCAAGGATTGGCATCTCGAAAGCGGGCCATTGCGTGTGCCGCGCGCGCTCGCCATCGACTGTGTGCGCTACCTGCACGGCAAGGACATCGACGTCGCCATCTCGCACGAGATGAAGGTCGATCATGGCATCACCATCCCGCTGTACAAGCTGACCGGCGCGCTGAACCGCTACAACGTGCTGCCGGTGTTCATCAATTGCGCCGCCGACCCGCGCCCCTCGTTCAAGCGCGTGCGCACCTTCGGCAACGCGATCGGCGAATTCCTCGCCGGCGCCGGCAAGGACATGCGCATCACCATCATCGGCTCCGGCGGCCTGTCGCACGACCCGCCGACGCCGCGGCTCGAGATGAGCCCGCCTGATGTCGCAAAGCGTCTCATCCAGCGCGCAACGCCGACGCAGGAAGAGCTAGACGCGCGCGAGAGCCGCGTCGTGCGCGCCGCGCGCGATCTCGTCGTCGGCAAGGGCCCCTGCCTGCCACCCGACGAGCAGTGGGACCACAACTTCCTCAAGAGCTTCGTCGAAAGCCGGCTATCGGACTTCGATTCGATGTCCGACACCGAGATCGACCGCATCGCCGGCTTCGGCGCGCACGAGGTGCGTACCTGGGTCGCGGCCGCCTCTGCGGCGCAGGCGCTCGGCAAGCTCGACAGCGAGCTGAAGTATTACCACCTCGTGCCGGAGTGGATCACCGGCATGGGCATCGTCGTCGGGCAAGCGTAAGGCCGGAGCATCAGCGTGCAGCAGGATACGGGCCGCGTCCGCTCCGGCGACGTCGACATATTCTATCGCCACTTCGGCGCGCCGGGACGTACGCCGGTGCTGATCGTGCATGGCCTGTCGTACTTCTCGTACGACTGGATCACCGCCGGCACGCTGATGGCGCAGGACCGCGAGGTCGTCGCCATCGACATGCGCGGCTTCGGCGAGTCCGGCTGGAGCAAGACACGCGACTACAAGCTCGACACACTGAGCAACGACCTCGTCGCGGTGCTCGACGCGTTGCACTGGCCGAAGGCCGTGCTGATGGGCCATTCGTTCGGCGGCCGCGTCTGCCTCGCCACCGCCAGTTGGAAGCCCGCGCGCGCCGCCGGCCTGGTGCTGGTCGATTTCGCGCCCGACATCGCCGCCGCCGGGCGGCGCTACACGGCGGAGCGCATCGGTGGCCAGCCGGATATGTTCGCGTCGGTCGACGAGGCCATGTTGTACGACCACGACGATCCCGCCGACGCGAAACGCCGCGCGCGCTGGGAAGCGTTCCTGACGCAGACCGGGCGAGGCTACGCGCTCAAGCGCGACCTGCACTACCGCGACAATTTCCGGAAGGCGCTCGAGATGGGCAAATCGGCGCCGGTGCCGGAGTTTTTGTGGCCGATGCTGGTCGAGATGATGGCGCCGACCTTGGTGATCCGCGGCCGCGAGTCGAACATGTTCGAGGCCGCAACTCTCGCCAAGCTGAACCAGATGAACCCGCGCGCCGCCACGGCGGAGCTGGCCGGCGGTCATGATCTGCCCGGCGAGAACCCGGACGGACTCGCGCGAGCCGTCGGCGAATTCCTGACGGCGAAGGCGCTCTGAGTGGCTGCTCCTGGTAGCCCTGCAATAGCCCTTGATACTAGCGATGAGAGCCGCGCACGGGTATGTCTCGGAATGCGAACACTTATACATCGTCACGTTTGCCTGTGGTCGACCGGGGCATTCTCAAAACCCATCGAACAAGCGCATCAGACGTGCCGCGCGTTTACCACGAAGCTTGGTTGGGCTCTTCTGCAGTACGCGTTGGGAGGAGCACGCCAGCCATCGTCAGAAGCGAGCCTTATCGCTCTCGCCCGCTTAGTCGACCGTACACCAGAGGCGGCAGTCGGCGACCAGTTCTGTCGCCTTTGATCCCTTCGCCCTTGTGAGCCGTTTCTTCCCGGCTAAACTCGATACCCGATGTCTAGAATTCAGTCCGGATCACCAGGCAATAGCAGGACATTCGATCGATCGTCGTTAAGCCCATTCAGGGCAAAACTCTGCGCTGTTCGAGCCGCAGTCACACCGTTATCACCGATCGCAACACTTAGGACGGAGGCAGTGACGCCGGGTGCACCTCGGGCGAGCTCCTGCTCAGGGCGATGGGATCGTGCGCGATGGGGTCACTCCGAAACGCGCTGTCTAACTATCAACTTCCGCCAGATGAAATCGCGATTGTAGTCGAGTTGGTGCCGACGGACCCGCCAGCAGAACGGGACGATATTCGCATCACCGTGCGCCTGGCTGAGCGGGCCCTGGCCGTCGGCGCCGATGCGATCGCGCGCGCTGCAACGTCCGGGGACGTCGTCAGCCGCATCCGGCTAAGATTCAGGTCCAGGCGGAGTCTTTGCTATGAACTTGTTCCTTCCGAAGGCATCTGCCTTGGTTTCTCCCCGAATGGTAGCTGCGCGCGCCGACGATCCGGACATCTGCCTCATCGAAGTCGCTGGTTCGGCCAGGACGAGATGCAGGCCTGTCGTGCCGGTCACGTGCCTGGTGCGATCGGCTGGATATGGAAAGTCGCGCTTTGGGACCCGGCGATGCGCGAGTTCCCGAGCCCTGAGGCATTCGCCACTCGGCACGCCGCGTCCGGGATCGGCAACGATACGACGGTCGTCTTCTATGGCGAGGACATCCAGTTCGGTATCGCGCTCAAGGTCCGCGCGCTCCGTATCTGATTGTGAGCTAACTGAGACGTACTCACCCGTTGCCATAGACATGGCGCCCGCGACCAAGCCCGCTATCCCTGCGACGACTATGTTTGCTTTTGACGGCGCCGCTAACGCAACGCCTAGGATAATACTTGCGGTCGAAAGGATAGCATCATTTGCTCCCAAGACAGCGCTCGCAACCAGCCAATACGGTTGAGGAGGCGTCGTTCAGAATGACTCTTTGTGCGCGCCATTTGCAGACTCAATCCTCCGGCCCAATATTTGAACGGGCAAATGCCACGCTGTCTCACGCCATGCGTGGAGGAGATGGCGACCTTTCGATCCGGCACCGAAAGAACTGCTCTCTGTCGCGATCACTCCCGACGCTGCACATGCTTGGTGTCACGGATGGCCAAGAACGCAATGCCCGGACGTCAGGTTCCACTGTCGTAATCGAACCCGGCAGGCGGTCTTTTAGGGTGTTGCTAACCGAGATATCCGACGATCCGCTTCACCATGGAGCAGAAACCGTTCGGCCGTCGTGTCGGCTTTGCGCCAAGGCCCGCGCAGACCCGCCCGGCAACGGGGGCCGTCGTGGCGCCTGCCGCAGCGGCGATAGACACGCCGTCGATCCGTCAGGCGGCGTCGCCGCCGTCTGCGAGCGCCGACGACGAGTTGCGCGACTGGAAGCGGGCGCGCCGCAGGAGCTACCGGATCCCGTGGCGCCAGTTGTCGCTCATGGCGTCGTTGTGCTTCGGCGTGGCGGCCTTCGTCCTGCCCGATACGGTGAGTAACACCCTGAATTGGGTGCTATACGCCCTGATGATCGCGAGCTTCGTCGCCGGCATCCGCCGGCGGCGAGAGAGCGCGTAACATATCGATCTCGTTGGCAGTTCCGCGCCCGCCTCGCACGCCAACAACGATCAAGCCGAGAGGTATGTCCGCGCCGGGTTATGTTCAGATATCGGCAACGAGCCGAGGCAGGTCCGCCCTACTCCGCTGACCGGACCTCATAGCCGTCGTCGGCTTAGTCGGGATTGGGTCAGTTACTGCCGTTGACCCTCGGGATGCGCGCGTCCGCTCTACTGCAGGAAGCGGAACTAACATGGGGCGGGAGCGCGAGCCGCTTCGGGCCAGACGTGCTCTTTAGCGCCGCCTGACTAATCCCTTCTGAAATATTCGCGAGCCCCTGCCCACTACATCCGCGATTCGCGTTCTGCGGCCTAAGCGGATCAAAACGATCCGTTCGGGTTATCAATATTGTCCCTTCGGATCGAGCCCGAAGACGTGCTGTCCGTACATCGAACTGACGGCGTCCCAATTCAGGCTGACATGCGAACCCGCGGCATGAATATCGCGCCAGAACCGTTGCACCGGATGGTGCAAGCCCAGCGCGCTGCCACCTGCAGAGAGAAATACGGCGTCGACCGACTGGATCAAAAGACGTGTCGCAAAAGAGTGCGTCAATCGATTGCGCAGGCGCATGTCGTTATCGATCGTCTCGCCGCGCGCGACCGCCGCTGCTGTCTCACGAAGGTCGCGATGGATCATCAACGCGGCGGCATCGATTGAAGCCGTTGCTTCGGCGACGCGCGTCTGTACGGTTGCAAACTCCGCCATCCGGTTGTTACCGCCGGCTACGGCGCCCCGCGTGGCCCGGCTGCTGACTTGATCGGTAAAGGCATGCAGCGCGCCACGCGCCATGCCGAGCGCGGGAGCGACGAGGCACTGCGGCACCACCGCCAGCATCGGCTGGCGATAAAGCGGATTGGAATTTTGCCCCGCGCCCGGCCCGCGACCGTTGAGAAGATCCTCGAAGGTAGCCACGCGATGCGCCGGCACAAATGCCCTATCGACCACGATGGTCTTGCTGCCGGTCCCCGCCAGGCCCATCGGATACCAGTCGTCGTCAATGCTGAAATCGGCGCGACCCACGAGGAAGAAGCACGCCTTCATGGCCCCATCTTGCGGGATCAGGCCGCCGAGAATGCCCCACTGCGCGTTATCGCAACCGCTCGCAAAGCTCCAGCGGCCACTGACACGGAAACCACCCGGCTGAGTCTCCGCCTTGCCGCTGGGAGCGTACGACACTGCGGCGATGGCGTTCGCGTCCTTGGCCCACACATCGTGCTGCGCTTCGGCTGAGTAACAGCCGATCAACCATTGGTGCACGGCACCCAGACTGTAAACCCAGCCGGTAGAGCCGTCGCCTGCCGCAATCGCAGCGACGGCTTCGACGAAAACGTCATATCCAAGTTCGAACCCGCCAAACGCACGGGGCTGCATGATTCTGAACAAATCGGCATCGCGCATCATGCCGATCAGATCGGGGGCCACACAGCGGGCCCTTTCCGTTTCCAACGCGCGCTCGCGCGCGACCTTGGCAATCTCGCCTGCGCGCCTCAGCAGCTCCGGATCCGGGACCGCCCTGTCTTCAGAAGCCGCCATCGCCATCACAGCCCCTTGTCCGCAAGCCGGTTACCGGCCTACCCGCAATAGCGACCACCAGGAGTCACGACCACGATGCCACCAGTAGGCATGACCGTATCATGACCACGAAGCTCGACAACTGCGAGAGCGGACCCGTCCTGAGCCTAATCAGGATGACCCGACTCAAGCCACCAATCCGTCGGCCGTGCGACCCTGGAGAGCGAGACTGATGTTGGACAGGACCGCTTCCGCTTCAGCTATCATGTATTCTGGCTCGCCCCCGGCGATATGCGGAGACCAAATGATGTTATCCAAGTCGAGCAAAGGGGCGTCAGGCGGAACCGGCTCATAGCGATAGACGTCCAAGGCCGCGCCGGCAACGTGTCCGCTCTTCAGGGCCTCGTACAATGCGACCTCATCCAGAATACCGCCCCTGGCGGTGTTTATGAGATAGGCGCCGCGCTTCATCTTGGCGAAAAACTCGCGTCCCGCGAACTTTTCGGTAGATGGGCCGTAGGGAATGTGGAGCGACACAAAATCGGACCGCGCGAGGAGCTCATCGAGTGGAGCATAAGCGATCCCGCCGTAACGGCTTTCCTCTTCGGCGCTCAATGGCGTGCGCTTGAAATAGAGCACACGCATGCCGATGTCGCGCATCCGCTTGGCGACGAAGCCCGAGTTCTCGCCAAGACCAATGAGGCCGATGGTGCTATGCGGCAGAACCCGGAAGTCGCGAATGCCCGCCCAGTTGAATTTGTTGCGAGGCGGATCCTTGGCGAAGGACGCCGGTTTGGACGGGTCGCGCCGGGCGACTACGGCCGCGTGCGCCGGCACGAGGTTGCGGGCAAGCGCAAGGATCAATGCCGTTATGTGATCCGTACAGGACAGGCTGCTCAGACGGGTCAGATTCGCGACCGGAACGCCGCACTCCCTCGCAGCCGCCGTATCAATGTTGCCGTAGGAGCGGCCGAACTGCTGAATCAGTTTCGTCTTCGCACCGCATGCTCGAACACGGCGAGCGTCGAGAGTCGACGATTCCACCACCACGAAATCGGCGGCAGGCAGCGCCGCGTCCAGCTCGTCCTCCGAGGCACAGACGATCGAGTTCATCGGCGGCAACCCGAGGCGATCCGCCATGCTCGTGAGCCTCTCCAGAGGCGCAGAGAAATCGTCACCAAAGAAGTAACGCAGCGTCTTCTCTCCTTGCGGAGTCAACTTGCGCAACAGCGCTATCTCCATCAAGCGAAAGAGATTGTCTTCTTCGGCAAACACCACGTGGTTCATTGGACCGGCCACCGCATTGTCTCCAATACCATCTCAGCTCAGATATCGCCCGGCGCTCACGCCGCAGTGGACACGCCCGGCCGCCACGTGACGGCCCAATCCCGCAATACACTGTCCGCATCGCCATTGAGTTTACCGGGCGCGCGGCTGACCTGCGCGGGCGTGAGACTAAGCTGAATCGGACATGCGACCAGCGGCCAAATCTCGCCGCTAGGCGACTGGCCGTCCGTTACGACCCTACTTTGCGTCGCCTGCGCATGGGCAAGCGTTTCTGCCACAGACAGAACCGGCGCCGCCTCCCTGCCCTTCGCTCGAAATTCGTCGACCAGGGCTTGCCGTGTCAAATCCGACTCGGCGCCAGCGTCGCCGCCGACAACGACGTAGCCGTCGGCGCACTTGATAACGCTATAGGAGCGGGCGTTGTCGATCAGATTCCACTCCGACCGGGTCGCCCATGCCGCGGCGTCGAGCATCGCCAAATCGAGGTATTGCCCACGGCCGGTGCGGTCCCGGCACTCCAGTGCTGCGAGCACAGCGACCAGCGCGAATTGTCCGGCGTGCAGATCGGCAATCGAGATGCCCGTCTTGTATGGGATGCCATTCGACCGGGTCATATCCATGACTCCGGACAGCCCCTGAATCGTCGTATCCATGGCGCCTAACCCGGCAGAAGGGGTGTCGCTGCCAAAGCCACTAATGTCGCAATATACGATGCGCGGATTGATCTGCAGGATGCGTTCCGGCGTGAAGCCGTGTCGCGGCAAAGTCCCAGGTTTTGTATTTTCGACAAGGATGTCGGCCTTGGCGATCAGCTCCTCAAGCAGCCGGTCGCGGCCGGGTTCACGCAGGTCCAAGCACATCACGCGCTTTTCGCTGTTGCTGAGCGAGAAGAAATAGCCCTGTCCATTGCGATGCGGCGGCATATGCCGCGACGGCTCACCATTGGATGGCTCGAGCTTCACCACATCGGCCCCAAGTGCGCCCAGTTGACGGCCCACGAGCGGCGCGGTCGTGAACTGGCCCATTTCCAGAACGCGCACGCCGGATAGAGGAGCCTGCAGCTCGCGAGACTGCGCTGGGCCTGCACCACTTTGCGGACGGTCCGCAAGCTGCCGGACGAACGCCCTGTCCTCGTCGATTGCCGGCACATGCCCGGCGATGCGGCCCCGTGCGATTGATCCCCGGAACACAGTTCCTGGTACCGCAATTCGGCCGGCAGCGCCGTCCAAAGAACGGACCATCCCGCGATGGGAAAGATTGGGCTCGCCGTTCAGATCCTTGATCGTCAAAATAGGACCGGTTGAAATCGACGCGCTGTTGAGCTCACGCACGCACTGGTCGATCGTGAGGCGGGCGGTCCACGCTTCGATGATCGGGTCAACTTCGGCGTTGTTCTTCACACGGTCCGAGTTCGTCTTGAACCGGGGGTCGTCCGTCAACTCGGGGCACCCGATCAGCGCGCATACGCGGCGCCATTGGTCGTCCGTCCCTGCGCACAGCAAGACCCAGCCGTCCACCGTCCGGTACGTGTTCCAGGGCGACATCCCAGGGTGATGGTTGCCGATACGATTGACCGCCCCGCCCGAGAAATGCTTCGGCAGGAAGGTCGCGAGCATTCCCACCGCACAATCGAACAGAGGTGCCTGGACGTGTTGCGAAGCGCCTTGCAGCCGCCGCACGCGCAGAGCGGCAAGCACGCCAGCGCTGACGTAAAGTGCACTGGCCACCTCGATGATCGGGGCTCGGCATAAGACGGGAGCGCCGTCGGGCTCCCCGCTCGTGTCAGCCGAGCCGGCCAGCGCCTGGATCAACGCATCGGGATAGCCGAACCCTGCTAATGGCCCGCGATCTCCGAAGGCCTTTATGTCGGCAACGATCGCGTGCGATCCCTTGATCGCCGCCCGGACGGGCGCGGGCCAATCCGGATCGTCATCCGGAGAAGCGATGATCACGTCGGATCGGGCGATAAGCGCAACGAGGAGATCGACGTCATTGCCCGCCCCCGGATCGACCGCGAGGCTGCGTTTCCCGGCAGCCAAAGACTGCCGATAGGGTCGCTTGGCTGATCCAGCATCAGGCGTGTCCGTTTCGACCACTATGACGGTCGCGCCGAGTTCGGCGAACAAGGACCCGCAGAGCCCAGCGCCAAAACGCTGGCCCAACTCGACCACCAGAAGGTCGCGAAGGAACGTATGATCGCTCGGCTCGGCCATGGTCAATTCCTAAGTGCCTGGATTGCGCGCTGCGATTGGCGCAGCTCGCGCAGGTCGCGTGCTGTCACGATAGTCGATCATCCGCTGCTTCAGTCCCGGCTCCGACACCGATGCGACCAAAGCGAACATGTCCCCTTCCCGCGTATCGGGGCGCAAGCGCGCGCGGGCAAGGCGCGAGGCGTCGGCGTCAATCGCCGCGGCCGCCGCAAGCGCATCGGTCTCGAACTGCGGCCAATCGCTTTGAGGCACGACCTTGGTCACCATCCCCGCCCGTTCGGCGGCCTCGGTGGTCAGTTCACGACCTGCGAAGAGAATGTCCTGGGCCGCATCCGCACCGACCCTGTGGGCAAGCCGCCGCGTTCCAAGCACCACGCCGAAGCGAATGCCGGGAAACCGGAACGTTGTGCCAGGCGCCGCCACGCGCCGATCACAGGCGCAAAACAAGTCCGCGCCTGCTCCAAAGACTCTCCCATGTGCGAAGGCCGTTGTTTCCACGGACGCGTGGTGGAGCTCTTGCAGGAGTTGTTCGATCCGGATGAACCGCAGGACCAGATCACTTTCTTCCTGCGATTGGAGGTCGGCGAGGTCGAATCCAGTGCAGAAGTTCGCGCCGATGCCGCGGAAGGTCAGAAGACGGCTGCCATCCGTCGCAGCCGTCCGCACCGCCTCCAGGAGCGTCTCGACGAGCCCGGCGCTCAAGGCATTGCCCCGCGCGCCGCGCTTAAAGACGACATGGGTCGCCTCACCGATGCGCTCGACAGCCATCTCTTCAGTGGTCTCGGACAACACGACCGACCCGCTCGCCTCTCCTTTCACGATGTCTTTGTCTTGTTGACGCGATACTTGCGAAAGTTCGGCTTGCGTTTCTCCAGCCAGGCCGAGGGCCCTTCCACGAACTCTTCGGTGTCGATGTGCTGCGAGAGCAATTCCCCGCCCGTGGCCATGCCCGCCCAGAAGCTCTGGTCCGACTCGGCGTTGAAAGCGATCTTCGCAATCCGGAGAGACGTCGGCGACTTATCGAGAAGCTCCTGCGCCCACGCCATCGCCGTCGCGCGCAGCTCGGACATCGGCACGACGTGGTTCACCAACCCCCAATCGAGGGCCTGCTGCGCGGTGTACTGCCGGCAAAAATACAGGATTTCGCGCGCACGCTTCTCACCCACAGTGCGATGCAAAAGCTGCGTCGCGCTCCACACCGGAACACTGCCCATCTTCGGCCCGGTCTGGCCGAACTTTGCGTGATCGGCAGCGATCGTTATGTCGCAAATGAGATGCAGCTCGTGACCGAGGCCGATCGAATAACCGTTGACGGCCGCGATCACAGGCTTTCCTGAATTTCGGATCGCCCATGCGAGGTGCCCCATCGACCGGATGTGGTTGCGCTTCACGTGGGAGGTGCGTTCGGAAATCGCCTGCATGTTTCCGCCGGAGCAGAACGATTTTTCGCCGGCGCCGGTCAGGATGATGACCCCGACCTCACCGTCCTCGGCCGCGTCCGTGAACGCCTGCGTTAGCTCCTCGAGAGAGTGACGGGTCACCGAATTGTAGCTGTCGGGGCGATTGATCGTGATGACAGCGACACCATCCGTCTTTTCATACAGGATGTCGGTGAAGTTGGATCTGACGTGGGCGTTCATGGAAGGCTCCTGGTATGCAGGCGGCCCGATCATGTCGGACCGCCGACGTGATTCAACTCAGAGGATCAATGGACGAAGAGTTTCCGCCGCCGCACCAAGCCGGCCAGCAGTACGATCGCCAAGGTCGCCACCAGCCCCGGAAGGCCGGCGGTAATAAACAACTGCTTGTTGTCCCAGTTCATCGAGATCAGGACGCCGCCGACGACAGGGCCCACGACGGATCCAATCCGGCCGATCCCCAGAGCCCAACCGACCCCCGTCGCACGGATCGAAGTCGGGTAGAGGCTCGTCGTCAGCGCGTTTGCCCCGCATTGCGCACCCACCGCGCACGCGCCGCCGAGCGCAATAATCGCGAGCAGCGGAATGGACGGCGCTGTCAAAAACCCGACCAAGCCGAAACAGACTGCCGCGCCCGCATAGGCAAGCCCGAGAACCCAGAAATATCCAAAGCGGTCAATGAGGCTGCCTTGAACAAGGGCACCGACGACCCCACCGAGATTGAAAACGACCGTTGCGAAGATCGCGGCTGAAATCGGCAGGCCCGCCTTGCCCATGAGCGACGGCAGCCAGCTGTACATGAAAAACAGCATGAGCAGACAGCCGAAGAACGGCACCCACAGCAGCAGTGTCATTGCGGCACGACCGTCGCGGAACAAGGCGGCGATGGCCATGCCGGGCAACTTGGCCTCGCCGGTCACGAACTCATCCTGACCCGTCGACCTGTAATTCCGATCGATCCGCCCAAGGATGTCGGCGATGCGCGCCCGCGCATTGCCACGATGGACCAGAAATCGGATCGACTCCGGTAGCAAGACTATCAGCACCACTGCGAGGATGAGCGGCAGTGCCGCACCGCCCAGGAATACAATTTTCCAGCCATAGACCGGCACGAATTTAGCGCTCAATGAGCCGCCGATCACCGCACCGAGCGGAAAGGCTGCGAAGGTCCCGGCAACGAGGGTCGCCTTCAGCCGCGCGGGAGCATATTCGGCAGTCATCGCGATCACGTTCGGCATGGCCGCTCCGAGCCCGAGGCCCGCGAGGAAGCGCAGCAGCATCAGCTCGCCGAAGCTCGAAACCCAGACGATCGCCAGCGAGAAAATGCCGAAGCCGATGACCGAAATGCAGATCATTATCTTCCGTCCGAACCGGTCGGCGAACGGCCCGACGAAGAGCGCCCCCAGCGTCAACCCGAACAGACCGGCGCCGAATACGGGTCCGAAATCGGCAACCTTTACTCCGATATGCGCCGCAAGCAGAGGCGCGACGAACGAGATTGATTGCGTGTCAAAGCCATCCAATAGAATCACAAGGGCACAGAGTGCGACGACCAACGTCTGAAATCCGCTCATTCCGACGTTGTCGATGACTTCCGGAACCTTGATTATGTTCACCTGAGACATTTCTCCCCCTCTTCATTTTCTTTTCTGCATTGGTAGTGCTGGCCACAGACCCGGCTAAGGCGCCGTGTACCCCGAAACAAACTCCTTAGTGACGCCGCCGGCGAGATCGAAGACATGCCGCTTCACGCGGCCGATGTCGGCGCCATAGACGTGAATACTGATCGACGATTGGTCCTGCAGCGCGTTCGCGACATCATGGATGTCGCCAATGGCCGGGCTGACCGCGCAAACCTGCCCGGGCAGCAGATGCTCCGGCTCGCCTTTGACGAGATGACCCTCGGCATCCGCGCTGTAGGCGTGACTGATCTCGGCCCCCCGCAGCATGCCCACCAGCCCCCAGACTGTGTGGTCGTGGACCTGCGTTTTCTGCCCTGGGCCCCATACGAAGCTGACGACGGAAAACCGATCGCTCGGATCTCGGTACAACAAATACTGCTGGTAATGCTGCGGATGAGGTCGCTCGAACCTCTCCGGCAGCCAATCGTCATGTTCGACCAGGCTCTCCAGCAAAGGTTTGAGCTGCCGCAGGATCTGCGTCTCCGGCGGCTGGCGATCGAGCACCGCGGTGACAGCCTCAATGAACCGATCGAAGCGGGGGTGTAAATTCGTCAAGTGTCAGCTCCGACTTCCGCTATGTGTTCTGTTTCCGCAGAGTCTGATAATTCTACAGGCAGCGTAGCGAGTATGGAAGCACGGTGCTCGTCCAGGAGTGGCGGGTTCCTGCGGATTCCGAGACTTCGTCCGGACAGAATAACCGGCGAGATGAAGGTTTTTGTCTCGGTGCCGGACGGCAATACGAGGTCGCGTATCCATTTCATGTGCGCCACTTGCGCATCTGCCAAAATCTCGGAGTAATTGTTCAGCCGGCTGGCCGGTACGCCGGCAGCGGTGAACGCATCGACCCACACTTCGGACGTTTCGGTTTCGAAAAGCTCCTCCAGCAGCGCACGTAGCTCATCCTGATTTTGGGCGCGACGTGCGGTTGTTGTGAAGCGCGGGTCGGCCACCAGGTCCGGGCGGGCGACAACCTTACACACCGATTTCCAGAGCCGGTCGTTCCCGGCAGCCATCGCGAAATAGCCGTCCTTCGACTTGAAGGCCTGATACGGGGCATTGCGCGGATGCGCGGAGCCGAGCCTTCTTGGATCTTTGCCCGTACCGAAGAACTCGCTGGTCTGCAGCGCGGCGATTCCGAGCGTTGCTCCCAGCATCGAGACATCGATGTGTTCGCCACATCCCGTCAGCGCAACTTTGCGCAGGCAGGCGGTGACCGAAAATGCGGCGTAAAGGCCCGCAGAAAAGTCGGCAACGGGCACCCCGCATTTGACCGGCTCGCCGGCGGCTGTGCCGGTGACGCTCATGAGGCCCGAGGCAGCCTGGATGGTCAGATCGAAGCCACCCTCCTGCGATCTCGGACCCGTCTGTCCATAGGCGGAGATCGAGCAATAGATAAGCGAAGGTTTCTCTTTCGATAATTCCGCGTAACCGAGACCGTTCTTGGCCATCACGCCCGGGCGATAGTTTTCGATGACAACATCCGCCGAGAGCGCCAACCGGCGGGCAATTGCCCGATGCTCCGGCTGCTTGAGATCGAGCGCAATCGAACGCTTGTTCCGGTTCAGCGCGGCAAAATTCTCACTGAACCCCTGCGTCAACGGCGGCCAAGCCCGCATCGAGTCGCCGACGGTCTCGCGCTCGACCTTGATGAGGTCCGCACCCATGTCGGCGAGCAGCATCCCGCAGAAGGGCCCGGACGCAACCTCGCAAAACTCGATCACGCGGATGCCCGCCAATGGCAGGGAGCCCGGCTCAACGCTTGTAACCAATGAAACTTCCGATGTTCTAATATGTGGAACGCAGTTTCAAATGGTAAGCGCCGGCATGAGTCGTTGTCAAGTTCTTCACTTGTTTGAAAATTCTAAGAGACCTGTTGTGAACAGCGCGCGGCTGCCGCGACAATCGCGACCCGCACTCTGAGATTTTAATGCCGACCGGCCGCGCCAATGGCCGTATGTCGGCGCCGGCCGGCAGTGGTCGCAGCGTCCGCGGAGAGCGGGTGGCAGTAGCGCAAAGGCTGACGAGACGACTCTACCGATCGGCAAAATCATGCTGGAACAGGATCAATCCTTTGTCGCCACCCGCGGTGCGGCGTGCCGACGGCGCGCGACCGGCGACGGCACCGGCTCCTCGGTTTCCGATGGGGACGCGCCCCCTGCGTTGTACCCCAACGCATGGGATATGTGACCCGCGCAAGCAATGACCGGCTTAGACAAGGCTGCGTAATTGCCTTGGAAGCGCTGCTCCGGCCCTGATATTCCGACCGCGGCCACTACTTTGCCACTAAAATCGCGAACCGGCGCCGCGACGCCGCAGACACCTTCGCGCCACTCACCGGTGTTTATTCCATAACCATCGCGACGAATCGCCTCGATCTCTTTCCGCAGCGCCGCCGCCGTGGCGATGGTGCGCGGCGTATATCGGACGAGCGGATTGCCAAACACGACCCGCGCGACGTCGTCCGGAAGGTAGGCCAGCAGCACTTTGCCGGTCGCAACGCTGTGACACGGAGGCCGATCGCCAACGCGCGAATAGGCCCGCACCGGCTGATCGCCCTCCACCTTGTCGATGTAGACGACCTGCCCGTTCTCGAAAACAGACAGATGAACCGATTCTCGAGTCTCCTGTACCAGGTGATGGATGAATGGCCGGGCAGTCACCGTGAAATCGAAACGAGAATGCACCGTCATTCCCAGGTGCCAGAGCTTCAAGGTCAGATCGTATTTTTCGGTGACCATGTCCTGTGACACATACCCTTCACGCGTGAGCGTCTTCAAAAGCCGGAAAACGTTGCTTTTCGTGAGGCCGAGCTCTTGAGCAAGCTGCGTTATGCCGGCAGGCGCACCATGTCGTGCGAGCGCCTCTATGAGGTTCAGGGCCTTGATAACCGTCTTATCCATCCGCTCCGAATTCCATCTAAAGATGCGAGAGGCGCCTTTAACCGCCCCAGCTTGTTCACCTCTGAACAAGAGGCATATGGTAATTCATCCATACAAGGAATTACCGCAAGTATATCCTAAAGTACCTGATCCCGGGACGTCGAACCGATTGCCACCGCGTTTTCCGCAGCACCGTCGCCCACGGCACGAAGCATGGCTAAGCGCGTGCCCGGTCTTACCGCGGCTGGAGCAGCTTTAAGATCGTTCCGAGCGCTAACAAGCCGCGCGTAGCTGGCCCGGCAACGTCAGTACCCAACCTCACTCTATCCGCGGCGCATGGCCCCGAAAGCGTCAGAAGCGCGTGGCTTCACCTGGACCCGCGCATGCGATAAAGAGACGTTCCAGATCAAGTCCCCTCGACCGCCGAGCGCGGGAATTGGCCCCAACCGACGAGCACTCTCTTGCACTCTGCCGGCACATCCCCTTCCAAATATATTGTCGCGCGCGTTGACGGACCAATCGGCTGGTTGACCTTCAATAATCCAAAAAAACGGAATGCATTGAACTTTGAGATGTGGAGCAGCATACCGCAGGTGTTCGACGTCTTCGAGGGCGACCCCGAGATCCGCGCCATCGTCCTCAGCGGCGCTGGAGGCGCTGCTTTCACTTCGGGCGCGGATGTCTCCGAGTTCGAGAGCATGCGGTCCACGCCGGAGGACCAAGGGCGTTACAACGGCGTCTCTGAAACTGCATTGATGCGCATTCAGACCTCCCCCAAACCGACCATCGCGATGGTGCAAGGTTATTGCCTGAGTGTCGGCCTCGGAATCGCGCTCGCCTGCGACCTACGCTTCGCCGGACACAGTGGTCGTTTCGCAAGCTTGGCGGCGCGGCTGAGCCTCACATACCGCTGGACCGACATCAAAAAGCTGATCGACCTGGTCGGGCCGGCCAAGACGAAAGACATGTTCTACAGCGCAAGACATGTGCCCGCCGAAGAGGCGCAATCGATCGGTCTGGTCGATTACGCAATGCCTGATGAAATGCTCGAGAATTTCACCCGCGATTATTGCGGTAATCTCGCCAAAAATGCTCCCCTGACGATGTCGGCGACGAAGCGGATCATCGCGGAGATATCGAAAGCGAGCAGTGAAATCGATCGCGACCTGTGCAAGAGGATTGTAGCCGAATGCTATGCCAGCGAGGATTATGTCGAGGGCCGCCGCGCCTTTATGGAGAAGCGGGAGCCGCGCTTTCAGGGGCGTTAGACGTATTTTGAGGATGAGGGCCAATATCGATCTTCCGGATCAGCTTACCTTGGTGCGCTTGAATTAGGCCTCGTCAACCCTATCAATTCGCGTAGGCTGCCCGACCATGACCCACGCCGCACCAGAACTATCTTACTACTAATGCAAGTTCCGTTTGGTCAGATCCGAATCACGATGATCTCCTTCTGACCAAATATTTGGCAAGACGTCATTTGCATACGCCGAGGAAAATATGAGCGAGTTTGCACCCTCAAATCGGTGCCGCGGTATGGTGGCTAAATTTCCACTGAAAATCTCAATCGTCGTTAGAGGCGTCGATGACGCCTCATTCGACAGCTGTTGTATTTCTGCACTTTGGACAGAGACTGCAGCAAGACTTCCGGCGGCAAGTCTTTCAGATCCTGCGGCCGAGAGTTGAATTCCGATGGATGAGTAGGTTCGTCGTAACGCCGACCCTTGAAGCACCCCGAATAGTCCCCACAACGGATACTCCTCAATCCAAGTGCTTTGGCCTGGCGCTAATACCGAACACAAAATGGAAAACCGTTGCAGCCCGTCGCAATAGAGCAGATATCGCGAATACTGGCCGGCTATTGGCTTTCGAAACCGTTCAGGCAACCATCCCGATTCAGAGATCAGAACCTGAAGCAGCGGCCGGATGCGCAGCACTAGAAGAGGCTGTGGCAGGGGCACGCTCATGTCAAATATCTGCGTTATCGCTCCAATGGCTGTCCGTAAAAGCTGCATTAGCAGACCCATCTAGAAATATGAGATTTCCGCGTTGGGCGAAAACTTTCATGCTTAGGCGCGAGGCCTTCAGGCGAACTTACGCTTGCCAGCGCCATGTCAGCAACTCTCTACCCGGAAAGTTCTAGGATGCACAGAACGCGACTGATTGTCGTGAACCGGGCCGAAGATCCGCCTGGTTTGACCGGATCGGGTATAGTTCGGGGGCCCAGATGCTGCCTGGACGACTTGCTACGATTCCTCATCGCGGCGGTTGTCGATTAGCCGCGTCGAGCCGTTTCACTTCCAGAAGCAACTAGGGCGCGGCGCTCTCCCTGACGTCTGATCGGTTCAAAATCGGCCCTCGCCCGTGGGGCTGCCCTAAGTCCGCTCACCCCTGACTAGCGGCGCCAAAGTGGCCATGAGCGCACTTCCGTTTAGGGGTCATCTGCGGCTGTTAGCACACGGCACTTGTTGGGCCGCTCTGAACCGAGAAGCGGACATCCCTTTCCTCACGCTTCGGAATTAGCCGGTCTCCACGGCGAACTCGCACCAGACAGCTTGACTAGCTAACGCCCTTCCACGGCTCGCCCCCGAGGCGCTCGATCAACGCGGTACTCACTGCTTTCATCGCTTTTTCCAAATCCCAGCTATATCCGCGCGCAAGCAGCGGACTGATATCAGCGGTGAACTGCGTGTCCGCCATTTTTAAATGCATGTTCTGCTCGAACAGCGCGCGTGTGATGCTGTGACCGCCGTGTTCCATATAGGCCGCAAAAGTATCGACGATACGCCCAGGATCTACGCCGCCCTGCTCAAGAGCGACAGCAAGATCGAACAGATCACGGCCTTTCTTGCGCTGATAGAGCGCGCGCAGCTTTGTGCCGAGCAACTCGTCCAGTTCGTATGTGGGAATATCGCACTGTCCATCAAACCAGCGCGACGACACACCGAACGACACGTTTTTAAATCCGCGCACTGCGAAGTGCTCGCGTGAATTGATTTCGACCTTCAGCCTCATATTGATAGGAGGCATGTCTTCTGACGCAAAACGGTAGACGAAAGTGACCCCGCCTTCCGTCTGTTTCCAGCGCGGCGTTCCAAGCCATGGGTCGAGTACCGAGCGTAACGCTTCCATGACCGGCCCAGCCGGCTCCGCGCGCACCTGCACGAGATCGATATCTTCGGAATAGCGGGCGGCCGGTTTAAGATAGAGCTTGTAAAGCGCTGTCCCACCCCGAAAGGCGAGCGCCTTGGCGAGCACCGGGTGCGAGAATATCTCGACGAGAGCACGGGAGATGACGAGGTCCTGCTCGACCTGGATATCCTGCACCCACGGAGCCTCGGACCGCCACGCGGTGATGTAATCGCGCGGGATCATAATTCAGACTCCACGTCCGCGTTGACGATGAGTTTCCAGTCGTCATCGCGGAGCGCATTCTCGCTTGATGCGGTCGGCAAGAGCACGGCAGTCTGCCGGGCATGCTCCTTTACATAGGCTTTGAGAGCTTCGGCACGATCTCCGGCTCCGGCTTTAGCAAGGAGATAGCCGAGCCGCTGCGCCCACGGCACCGGGGCGGTCTGCGCGGCCATGACGAGTTTTTCGGGATCGAGGGTTTCAGCCAGCTCACTCAGGATTGTAGCGGCCTGATCGAGCCCGCCGATATGTCCGGGATACCCGACCAGATCTACCGCCGTCGCTTCCGGCGTGGAGACGAGCACTGTGCCGCGCGGCGTGTTAAAGCTCTGCACCGGGATAGCGGCGATATTTTTGCGCACGATAAAGGTGACGCGCACGGCGCCGCTGGTAATCGGCCGGCGGCTTTTTGCCAGCATCACCTGGAATTCCTGCGGACGATGGTGGGCTGCGCCGTGATACTGCGCCGCCGACAGCAAGCCCGCATAATAAGTCAGGCCGAGCCGCTGCATCAGCGCCGGGATAAACTGGTCAGCGGGCAGCGAGCCGAGAGAGCGGTATTCCGGCGGGACGATAACGTAGAAGCCGCGCGCGGGGGATGCGATCAGGCTCTGTTTGGCAAGGCGGCTCAGCGCCAATTTGGCGGCCGCCGGCGAGACGCCGAGCGCCTGCCGAGCTTCAGCCGAGCTGAAGCTGTAGCGGCCCTTCGCGGCAAGATCAGCAACATAATCGCGCGCGTGGGGACGAGACTCTCTTTTCATTCGCGCAATGTATTGTTTTTTGATACCTTATGCAACTGATTTTTTGGCCCGGGCAGCTCTTTGACATTGTCATTATTTTTTGCATACATTGCTGACACTGGAGAGGGCTGAGAATCACCATGAGTGACGGACCTCATAGAAGCCTGCCCATGCGGCCCCATTGGAAGGACCTCGCGCAGCGCGCCGCGAAGAGCGCCTTTGCGCCAAAGGAGGTCTGCGAAGCGCTGCCATATGCTTTGAAGCGCGACATTCTCGAAGCGCCGATCAAACAAATCCGGGACATTATGGTCGGCGGCTCCCTCTTTCCCGAACTGCGTATCGAACAACTGGAAGCCCTGCGGGAAACCTGTCGCGGATCGGCGCCGGCTAACCTTGCCATCGACTGCGCGATCGAAGCTGCCAGAAACGCATTGACCGGAGAAGCCGGCACCGAAGCCGCCTTACGCAGCGCTCTCGAAGACACGACGCAAAGCGCGCTTCGCGGAATGGAAGAACACTATGAGCGGGAGGCCAGCTCGCGTAGCGCCGGCTATTTGCGGACCCGGCTTGATGCCGCCCGCCAGCAGCTCGATTGCGGCGCTCTCGCGCGCGAGATCCTGTCGTCGGTAAAGCCTCC
>Ga0265338_10002001_pt1 | contig 31655 bp, 49 predicted proteins | sample 42126metaG_FD_193579 | JGI IMG/M metagenome (GOLD analysis project Ga0265338, IMG submission 193579) | Rhizosphere microbial communities from Carex aquatilis grown in University of Washington, Seatle, WA, United States - 4-21-26 metaG | ecosystem: Host-associated > Plants > Roots > Rhizosphere...
TTTGGCTGCCATTGTTCGGTAGACCCCGCACGTCAAAAAAAACCCTCCCCGGGATGACACCCCCGGGACCAACACACCCAACGGGGGACCTGATGGCCACCCGCAAACCGCCGGCCGGCGACGCCGCAACACCTGGCACGCTGACGGCGCTGCCGCCGGCCGCCGAGGTCACGCTCGAGCGGATCCTGACCGACAATCGGTCGCTGCTCGACGTGCTCAACGCCGCCGTCGAGCAGATGACCTGGCTCAGATCGACCGACGCCGCGATGGTCAAGCTCTGCCAGCAATACGCGCAATCGATCGATGATGCCGTCAGCATCGCCGACGAGCTCGAAGAGATCACGCCGCATCTGCAGGCTCTCGAAGACGAAGGCGTCGACATCACGGCGCTCGTCAAGCGGATCCGAGCGATTGCAGCGACCGCCGACGTGATCAAGGTCATCGGCTGGATCGGACCTCACGCCGCGAACACTCTTCGCGACCTCGGCGGCACGCCGGCAGAGCGAAAGGGACTCGAAGCTGATGCCCCGGTCAAGTCTCGACTCCAAGCCATCCGCGAAGGGTCGAAGGACCGCCGTCCGGCATCCAGCCCCTGATCGCCGGTCGTGGCTGATCGGCAGCGAGACACCGCGGCTCTTCACCAAACCTCGCCGCAAGCTGACGCCGGCGACCTCGGCCGGCTTCGAGGCGATCGCCTTCGCGACAGATGTGCTCAGGCTGACATTGCTGCCGTGGCAATGCTGGCTCTTGATCCACATGCTCGAGCTCAACGAAGACGGCACCTTTCGCTTCCGCACCGTCCTCATCCTGGTCGCACGGCAGAACGGCAAGACCCTGCTCATGCAGGTCGTCTCGCTCTGGCGCATGTACGTCGACGGCGCAGCGCTCATCATCGGCACCGCGCAGAATCTCGACGTCGCCGAAGAGGCTTGGGAAAAGACGGTAGAGCTCGCGCAGGACACCGCCGACCTCGCCGTCGAGATCAAGCACGTCGACCGCACGAACGGCAAGAAAGCGCTCCGACTGCAAACCGGCGAGCGCTACAAGGTCGCGGCCAGCTCGAGACGCGGCGGCCGCGGCCTGTCCAGCGAGCTCGCCATGCTCGACGAGCTGCGCGAGCATCGCACCTGGCAGGCCTGGTCAGCGGTCAGCAAGACGACGCTCGCGAAACGCAACGCTCAGATCGTCGCTACATCCAACGCCGGCGACAGCGAGTCGGTCGTCCTCGCGCATCTTCGAGCTCGAGCTCTCGACGCGATCGCGCGCGGCAATGAGGCGACGACACTCGCGATCTTCGAGTGGAGCGCACCGGAAGACGCGGCGATCGACGACCGCGCCGGCGCATGGGTGCCGGCCAACCCTTCGCTCGGCCATCCCGGCATGATCACCGAGGAAGCGATCGCGAGCGCGCTCGAGACGGACCCCGAGGAAGAGTTCAAGACCGAGGTCCTCTGCCAATGGTCAGACAAAGCGATCACGCCGAGCCTGCCGCTCGACGATTGGGATGAGTGCCTCAACGAAGCATCGCTGCTCGCCGGCGCGATCATCTTCGCGGCTGACATCAACCCTCGCCGCACGCATGCATCGATCGCGGCGGCCGGCGTCAGCACCGAATCCGACGACGGCGACCCGCTCTGGCATGTCGAGATCACCAAGACCGGACCTGGCACCGACTGGCTACTCGACGAGCTGGCGCGGCTCGCCGGCGAATACAACGCCGAGGTCTACATCGACCCGGCGTCACCGGCCGGCTCACTCATCGCGCCGCTGCTCAAGCTCGGCGTCAAGGTCGAGACGATCCAAAGCGGCCGCGAGTTCGCGCAGGCCTGCAGCCAATTTCACGACGCGGTCACCGCTCACGAGCTCGTACACATCGGCCAGGAGCAACTCGACGACGCTGTCATCCAAGCCCGCACGCGACCGCTCGGCGAGACATGGGCCTTTACACACAAGGGCGTCGAAGGCGACATCACACCGCTCATCGCCGGCGTTATCGCGCTCGCCGGCGCGCAGAAGATCGAAGACAACGACTACGACGTCGCCGAAAGCTTCGGCTGACAACCGAGGACGAGAGGCAGAGATGAGCAGTCTCGTTACGACGTGTCTCGAGATCCTCGCAGCGCTGTCACTCGCAGCGGCCGCCGGCGTCGAGGTCGCGCGCTACTCGATCGCCGGCGGACTGGCAGCTGTCGGCGTTGTCCTGGTCCTCGAGTCGGCTGCGATCGATCGGCGCAATAAGCCGGCTGCGCCGAGCGCGGATGAGGTCACGGCGGCGTGAGTCTCATCTTCACGCGGTCACGCCGCGATCTCGGAGACACACCCGATCAGCTCGTGCCGCCTCGGTCGAGGTCGGTCGGCAACACGATCATCTCGGCTGAGACAGCGCTCAAGGCGTCCGCGATGTGGGCCTGTCTACGCCTGCGCGCCGACCTGATCTCGACTATGCAGATCAACGTCGTCCGACAGGTCGGCGACATCGTAGTCTCGGCACCGTCGACGCCGTTCCTGATCGATCCGGCCGGCGACGGCTTCGGCACGGCGGACTGGCTCTACAGCTCGCAGATGGATCTCGACCGGATCGGCAACGTCTTCGGCCTGATCACCGCGCGCGACGGTATGGGACTGCCGGCGCGCGTCGAGCTGCAGCGCCGGCAAGACGTCACCGTGCTCGGCCGCGGTCCTTCGATCACCGGCTACCGGATCGCCGGCACCGAATACCAGCCGAAGGACGTCTGGCACGAGCGTCAATTCACGATCCCCGGCGTGCCGCTCGGACTGTCACTGATCGCCTACGCCGCGCAGTCGATCGGCCAATACCTCTCGGCTCAGGAGTTCGGCAATCAATGGTTCGCTAACGGCCGGATCCCGGCCGCCGAGCTGACCAACAAAGCCAAGACGATCGACCCCAAAGAGGCGAAGATCGCCAAGGACCGCTTCAAGGCCGCGATCGAGAACCGCGACCTGTTCGTGCACGGCTCGGACTGGGAATACAACATGATCGCCGTCAACGACGGCGAATCGCAATTCATCTCGACCCAGTCCTTCGGCGTGACCGACATGGCGCGATTCTGCGGCGTGCCAGGCGACCTGATCGATGCGGCCTCGGAGTCGAGCGCGAAGATCACCTACGCGAACATCACGCAGCGCAACCTTCAGCTGCTCGTAATGAACCTCTTGCCGACGCTCGTCAGGCGAGAGCGGGCGATCTCGGCAGCGTTCCCGAAGCCTCGCTATGTCGAATTCGACCCTGACTCGTCGCTGCTCAGGATGGATCCGCAAACCCGCGCCACCGTGCAGGCCGCGCTCATCACGGCTCGGCTGCGCGTCCCGTCAGAGCTCCGCGATGGCGACAACCTCGCGCCGTACACGGACGACCAGTATGCCGAGTTTGATCGTCTCTTCGGCAAGACCGGCCAAGCCGCACAACCGCCACGACAAGGAGTGCCGTCATGATCGACGAAGACGAGCTGCGCGAAGCTGCCGCTGCACGGTCGAAGGCGGTCGCGGCACGCGCCGACCGGCCGAAGCAGCGCCGCTGCGCCGAGGCCGCGACGTCGCGCGGCGTGATGCGCGCCAAGGCCAAGGTCGAGATCCGCGCCGCGAGCTCATCCAGCGAGCTCGGCTTCACCGGCCTCGCCTCGGCCTACGAGTCGCCCTATGTCATGTATGACTTCTTCGGTCCCTACACCGAGATCGTCAGCCAAGGCGCCGGCGCGCAGAGCCTCGCCAACCCTGATCTCGATGTGCCGCTCGTGCTGCAGCACGACTCGCTTCGCAGGATCGCCTCGACGACGATCCCGGCCGGTGAGGTCGGCGCGCTCTCGCTCAGCGAGACAGGCGAAGGCCTGCAGGTCGACGCGCCGAAGCTCGACGCCGGCGACGCGGACGTCTCCTACATCGTCCCGAAGCTGCAAAGCGGTCTCATCAACGAGATGTCGTTTATGTTTATGATCACGTCGGGCCAATGGTCACCGGACTACGAAGAGTTTCGGATCAACAGCTACGACATCGACCGCGGCGACGTCTCGATCGTCGGCTACGGCGCGAACCCCGCCACGACCGCGGCGCTGCGATCGGTCATGGACAAGCTGAAGACCGGTCGCGCGCTCGAGCAAGGCGACGTCCAGCTGATCGCGGACGGCCTCGACTGGCTCGCCGGCGTCGACCAGGTCGTCGACGAGGCGAGGCGCGCGCTCGACACCATCAAGCCCGACGCCGGCGACGCCGACATGCAGCAGCTCGCCGAGCTCAGCCTCGAAGCGCTACGCCGAGCCGAGCGAGGCATCCGCTACGAGCTGCGCCGGCGCAAGCTCGAGCCGGCCCGCACCCTGCACGACCTGATCGAGCTCGACATCTGAGCTCGCCACAATCCCCGATGATGCCGCCGGCATCACCGGAGCACGACCCTGCACCGCTTCGCGCAAGAGCCAGGCGCTACGGCCTCTGAGCACCCTTTGCCTGTCGCACAGACGCAGGTCGACCCTTCACCTACCCGAGAGGAAATCGATCATGACGATCGATCAGCTCATCGCGCAGGTCCGGCAGTCGATCGCCGACAAGCTGGCTCTGCGCAAGACTCACACGGACGCGATCGAAGAGATCCGGTCGTTGTGCCTCGCCGAGAATCGCGACCCGACCGACGACGAGTCGGCGAAGGTCACCGAGGCACGCGCGGCCGCATACGCCGTCGACCCTGAGGTCGAGCAGCTCCGCGGCCGCGAGGCCGAGCTCGTCGAGGAAAAGGCGCGCGACGAAGCGGCCGGCAACCTGGCGCGCGAGTTCACGTCAGGCGCGGCCAAGCCCAAGTACGGCGAGCGCGCGACGATCACGTCGGAGCCGCGGACCTACACCCGCGAGACGGCACGCAAGGGCGTCAGCTGGATCTCGGATGCCTACAACGCGACCAAGCGTGGCGAGCCGGCAGCCCAAGAGCGGATCGACCGGCATGGTCGCGAGGTCATCGCCGAAGGCGAGCTCACCGCTCGCGCCGTCTCGACCGGCGTCATCGCCGGACTCGTGCCGGCGCAATACCTGCTCGACCTGGCGGCCCCGGTCCTTCGCAACGGTCGGCCGCTGGCCAACCTGGTCACGAAGCACCAGCTGCCCGAGTCAGGCATGACAGCGCTGATCCCGCGCGGCACGACCGGCGCATCAGCGGCCGCGCAGTCGACGGAAAACTCGGCGGTCAGCTCGACCGACGAGGCCTGGTCGAACCTGAGCGTCCCGATCGTCACGGTCTCCGGTCAGGCACCCGTCTCGAGGCAGACCCTCGAGCGTGGCGTCGGCATGGACGAGATCCTGTTCCTCGACCTCGCCCGTGCCTATGCCAGCCAGATCGACAACTATCTGATCAACGGCACCGGCAGCTCAGGCCAGCCGTTCGGCATCCTGAACACGGCAGGCATCAGCGCAGCGACCGCCTTCGGCGCTGCGCCGTCCGCGGCCAACTTCACGCTGAAGGTCGCCGGTCAGATCACCGGCGTCACGAGCTCCGGTGCCGGTATCTACCCGACGCTGATCGTCATGCACCCGCGGCGCTGGGGATGGCTGACAGGCATCGTCGACTCGTCCAACCGGCCGGTCGTGCTGGCGAACCCGATGGGGCCGTACAACGCTCTCGGCGTCATCAACGCGCCAGGCAAGGAAGGCAGCGACGTCGACCCGATCACCGGCGCGACGATCATCGGGACGCACTCGAGCGGCCTGCCGATCATCACCGACCTCAACATCCCGATCACGGTCGGCACCAACAGCGAGGACCTCGTCCTCGTCCTCGACACGAACGAGATGCATTTGTGGGAAGACGGCGACGGCGCTCCGCTGCAGCTGTCCTTCGAGCAGACGGCAGGCAACAACCTGACCACGACGCTCGTCGTCTACAACTACATGGCGTTCACCGCCGGTCGCTACCCGACCGCTGCCGGCAAGCTCGGCGGCCTCGACACGGTCGCGACTCAAGGCCTCGTCGCACCGACCTTCTAGGCCGGTCGGCGCTGCTCGCGCGGTCGGCTTCGCGGCCGCGCGAGCAAGGCCTCACAAGACGCTTCAACCCACCCGAGAGCAAAGGACAGACATGAGCGACGAAAAGGACACCGAGTTTCACGTCGGCGGCGAGCTGCAGGCCAACTACGTCGGCCTGCACGAGTCGACCGGCGAGAGCTACGACTCGATCGCCGACCGAGTCGAGAAGGCAGACGGACATCCGGCGCTCGTCGGATGGCTTCGCAAGCAGAAGGACACGCACACCGTCACCGCGAAGGCAGGCCGAGGCCGCGCAGCGGCGGCCGCCGACAACGGCGGCGAACCGCCTGAGCCGCCGGCACCGCCGGCTGAGCCCAAGGCACGCGGCCGGCGGACGGCCTGACCTTCACCCGATGACGCGGCAGGCCGCCGGCCGAGCTCGACTCACCGGCGGCCCGCCGTCACTACCAACGAGGAAGGACAGCGGCCGATGTTCGATCCCGGCTTCAAGAACACGCACGACGATCATTGCCGCGACTGCATGCCGCATGACGTGCCGGCCGGCACGACGGTCATCTGCGCGCATCGCAATCACCATCACGCCGCGAAGACAGCGAAAGCGCCGCGGCACGTCGTGATCACATCCGGCCCGAGCCCGCTCCGACCGGACTTGGAGTCTGACCGATGACGCTGACAGCGAACGCATATCCCGAGTTCGACCTCGCTGCGCTCCAAGCGAAGATCAACACCAGCACCGACGCTTTCAAGGTCATGCTGCTCGACCCATACACCTTCGCCAACACTCATACCTCGATGACAGCGGTCAAGGCCGCCGGCACCGAGATCACTGGCACCGGCTACACCGCCGGCGGCGTCGCGCTCGCCTCGGTCACCGCGACCCTGTCCGGCTGGGTCGTGACGATCGGCTGCGCGAACCCGCAATGGACGACCGCGACCTTCACCGCGACAGATGCCGTCTTCTACGACGCGCAAGGCGGCACCGACGCGACCAACATCCCGCTCGTGCATTGGTCCTTCGGCGCTGCCGTGCCGGTCACCGCCGGCACTTTCCTGCTCTCGATCAGCGGCTCAGGACTCAAGACCAACACCGACAGCTGAGCCGATGCCGACCTCAGCGCCGGCGTCGATCCTCGCCGCCGGTCCTTACGCTTCGAGCGGCACGAACGTCACCGCATCCCCGGCGCAGGCGATCGGCACCAACGCGCCGGCCGGCACGGTCCTCATCGCCGCGGTCGGCGCGAACGGCAACGGCAAAACGCTGGCGCTCACCGACACCCAAGGCAACACTTGGAATCTGATCGGCACGGCGCAGAACACTACGACGCTGTCCGAAATCTCGCTCTACCGATGCACGGTCGCGGTCGGCAAGGCTCTCGTCGCCGGCACCGACACCATCACGTTTACCTCGAGCGTCGCCGGAGCTCTCGCCGGCCAGGTCGCGCTCGTGCCAGGCGCATCAGGCTCGCTCAACGGCACACCGCTCACCGCGCAAGGCAACAGCGGCACCGCGAGCGCCGGCGCGACAGCCCCCGCGGTCGGCGACCTGGTCTATCTCGGCGTCGTCATCAACGGCTCGCTGACCGTCTCGCCTGGCAGCGGATGCACCGTCGACTTCAGCATCGCCGCGGTCGGAGCCTCGAGCACACGCCAGGTCGCCGGCGTCTACGAGGTCGCACCGACAACCTCGATCACCCCGACCGCGACCTTCACGTCGGCGCAATGGGCAGCGATCGCTTTCGTGATGGCGCAGTCGGCCGGTGTCACCATCACCGGCGTCGTCGCGACAAGCGCCGGCGTCGCGCCAGTCGGCCAGGTCGATGCCGATGCGACGATCACCGGTGTCGTCGCGAGCTCGACCGGATCAGCGCCGGTCGGCGCAGTCAACGCCGGCGCGACACTCGCCGGCGTCGTCGCCAGCTGCACCGGCGGCGCGCCGGTCGGCACGGCAGCCGCCGGCGTCGCTGTCACCGGCGTCGTCGCGGTCGGCACCGGCACCGCGCCGATCGGCACGCTACACGCCGGCGAGACGCTCACCGGCGTCATGGCGAGCTCGACCGGCTCAGCGCCGACCGGTGTCGTGACAGCCGCTCAGGCAGCCGTAGGCGGCTCAGCGGCAGGCCTGGTCATCACCGGACCAGCCGCGACGAGCTCGAGCCTCACCGGACCTGCAGCTGCCGGCATCAACCCTGCTATCACCGGCGCGACCTCGGTCGGAGTCACCATCCCCGGCGGCTCAGCCGCCGGCCTCGTCATCACCGGACCTGCAGCGAAAGGCGGCACGACGTGATCGATCTCGGCGACACCGTCCCGCTCGCGATCAACGTCACCGACGTCAACGGCAACCCTGTCAACGCATCGACCGTCACCCTCACCATCACTCAGCCGGACGGAAGCACCACAACGCCAGGCACGACCAACCCGCAAACCGGCGAATACACCTGTCAATTCGTCCCGACAATGGCAGGCCGGCATCAGATCCGATGGGTGACCACCAACCCGGCGACCGCCTACACCGACATCTTCCATGTCGAGACGGTCGTCTCGAGCCGCTGGCTGATCTCGCTCGCCGACGCGCGCGAAGCGCTCGCCAAGCGACCCGGCTCAAGCACCGCGACAGATGACGAGCTCAGGTTCTACATCCAAGCGGTCACGCCAGTCATCGAGGACATCGCCGGCACGCAGGTCCTCGAGACGGTCGTGCAAACCTCGGACGGCGGCAGTGACGCAGTCCTGCTCACCGCGCCGCCGGTATCGATCGTCTCGCTCGTCGAGAATGGCGTCGCGCTGATCGAAAACACCGACTACTTCGTCAACTACGACAGCGGCGTTGTCTACCGCGGCACGCCGATCTCGCCGTATTGGTTTCTCGGCGGCCACGACAACGTCGTCGTCACCTTCACGACCGGCGGCTCAATCGTCGCCGCGAACGTCCGCCTCGCCGCGCGGATCATCCTCGCGCACCTGTACCAACGCGACCAGCAAGGCTTCCGGCCGGCGCTGGGCAACCCGGCAACCGCGGACGTCGTCACGACACCCGGCGGCTTCGCCGTACCTCGAGCCGCGGCCGAGCTGCTACAGCCGGCACCGACCGCCCTGCCTGGCTTCGCCTGATGCCGTCAGCATCACCCGGCGTGCTCGCCGCCGTCGTCACGCTGCTCGGCACGCTCTACCCCGGCCAGGAAGTGCTCGTGTGCTACGGCCAGCCAGGCAGCTACCAGCCCGACATCATCATCAGCCTCGGCGACGTCCGCACCCTGATCACCCGGCCGGTATCCGGCACCAACCGGCCGCGCGAGGAAGCCAGCGAGCTCGACATCACTTGGAGCGTCTTCGTCGCCGGCGACGAGACACAACAGGTCGTCGCGCAAGACCTGGCGTATGGCCTGCGGAACACCTTCGCGGACTACTTCAAGACCAAGCCAAACGAGACACTCGGCGGCGCATGCCGAGAGGCATGGGTCAGTGGCGACACCTACGAGCCGGCGACCTCGGTCGACCCCGAAACCGGCGACCCGGTCGGCAGAGTCGCGACCCTCACATCAGTCCTCACATTCCTCACCCGCGTCTAGCAAGGAGCTCTCCGATGGGCCTCGTCACCCTTCGCAACATCAACCCGCTCGGCCAGGTCGACCTTCCGTTGGCCTACCGACAAGGCGAGCCGCTGGACGTCGAAGGCGAAGGCTGCCTCGAGCCCGGTGAAGAGTTCGAGGTCACCGACGAGCAGGCCGGCTGGCCCCCATCCGGCGCGCCAGGCGAGGACGGTTACGACCCCGGCGACGGCCTACTTGCGCAGCTCGGCAACTACGAGCACGTCGCCGGCGAGCTGCTCAAGCCGACACCGCCGGCGAAGCCGGCGCGCAAGACTGCGGCCGCCAAGAAGACGGCCGCGAGCTCGAGTGAAAGGGCCGGCAAGTGACAACGACCCAAGACGCGAGCATCGGCTTCGCGATCGAGAGCACCTACAAGACCGGCGTCACGGCGGCGCGCTTCATCGAGTTCGTCGACGAAGACATGGACTGGCAAAAGAACACCGTGCAAGGCATGGGACTGCGCGTCGGATCCCGCGTCGCACGGTCAGCTCGCCGAGTAGTCCCGACCGCTCAAGGCGTCGGCTCTTTCGAGGTCGAAGCGACCAGCAAAGGCCTCGGCCTGCTCTGGCAGCTAGCGCTCGGCGCGAACACGTCGACGCTCGTCAGCGGCACGACCTACCAGCAGGTCGCGAGCCTCGGCGACACGCCACCGAGCGCGACCGTCCAGAAAGGCGTCGTCGAAGCAGGCGGCACCGTCGACCCGATCACCTTCCTCGGCTGCATGGTCGGTCAGCTCGACATCACCGGCAACAACGCCGGCCTCTGTATGGCCAAGTTCACTCTCGACATCGGCGACATCACGACCGCGACCGGCTACGCCGCGCCGTCATATCCGACCTCGCCGAACCTGTTCCACTTCGCGAACCTGCAGATTTACTCCGGTGCCTTCACCGCGCCGACAGCGACCGCGCTCGCGATCGGTGCGACACCGCTCGCAGACGTCCGCGACTTCGCGATCACAATGAACCGGAACCTGATGGGCACCCGCTTCAACGCGAACGGCACCGGCCGCAAGAGCAAGCCGACAGTCGGCATCACGCAGCTGTCAGGAAAGGCAACCGTCGAATACGACGCGACGACCTGGCGCGACGCCGTCATCAACGAGACGCCGATGCTGCTCGTCGCGACCTACACCGCCGGCGCGCTCTCGTCCGGCAATGAGACGCTGCAGATCGTCCTTCCCGAGATCAAGTTCGACACTGAGCTGCCGAAGACGAACGGCACCGACCTGATCACTCAATCGATGGCGTTCCAAGGCCTCGACAACCTCTCGGCCACGCAGCCCATCTGGATCGTCACCCGCACCGCCGACTCAGCGCTCTAAGTGCCACGGCCGGCGAAGGCAGAGCTCGAGCTTCGCGCCGACGTCAGCCAGTTCAAGACGCTCTTCGCACGGTCGAGCCAGGTCGCGCCGCAACTACGCACCAACCTGCGGCGCGACATCCGCAACGCCGCGAAGCTAATCGCGAATGAGATCAAGGCCGCCGTCCTCGAAGAGCCACGTCGACCATCGTCACACTCAACCAAGCACACCGGCCTTCGGCAGAACATCGCCGCCGGCATCGGCGTCTCGATCCTCACCGGCAATACGAAGATCGGCGTCTCGATCATCTCAAGCGGCAAGAACCTGCCCGAGTCAGCCCGCACCCTGGTCCGCGCATACGACCGCGCCGGCGGATGGCGTCACCCTGTCTTCCTCACCGGAAAATGGGTCACGCAGTACGGCCGGCCCTACTTCGCCTCGGTCATCGCCAAGAGCTCGACGCGCGTCACCGCGGTCGTCGAGAAAGCGATGGCCGAGGCGGCTCAGTCATTGGAGCGCACCGAATGAAGTTCCGCATCGGCAACGACGGCCCGATCTACTCGGTCGACGCCGTCGACAAGCTCTCGCTGCTCGATACACTCATCCTTCAGGAGCAGTCCGAAGCGATGGGCCGAAGGATCGACGCCGGCGTCATCGAGGACCTCAAGAAACAACTCGACGAGCTGCCAAACAACCGCGAACGCGGCCGGCATCCGGCGTCGCTTTGGATGGTCGCGGTCGGCATCTTCGCTGCGCGTCGAGTCGCCGGCGAGCGGATCAGCTTCGAGGAAGCGATCGACTTTCCGCTCGCCGACCTTCAATGGCTGCCGGATCCGCAAGACCGGAAGCCCAAGAAATCGGACCCTACCCAGGGCCGGCCGGCTTCCGGTCCGGCCGGAAAACGCCGAGCCGGCGCAAACTCGACAACGAGGACCTCGAGCAGTCCGTCTACCGACGACTGACGCTCGTCTGCCACCTGTGGCCAGGCATCACACCTTTCAACGTGTGGGAGCTGCCGCTTTTCGTCTGGCGAGGCTTCGCGCAGGCCGCCGATGACTACGTCGATCAGATGAAAAAGCCGAAGGGATGACGCGCGATGTCTGACATCTCATTGCGCTACCTGCTCTACGGCCAGGACATCAGCGCATCCAAGTCAGTCGAAGGCGTCGCGACCAAAGGCCAGAAAGCCGCCGGCATCATGTCGCGCGCTTTCGGCGGCCTCGGCAACGCGGTCGGTGGCGAGGTCGGACAGCTCGCGAGCCAGGTCAGCGGCTACCTCGACAACATCGGTGAGGGCGCGAAATCGATGGGGGAGAAGCTCACCATCGGCGGCGCAGCAGTCACCGGCATCGGCGCTGCGCTCACCGCCTTCAGCGGCAAAGACGCGGCCGCGCAGAAACAGCTCGAGGCAGCCGTCACCGCGACCGGCCATTCGTACAGCCAATACTCGAGCCAGATCGGTCACACCGTCTCGAAAATGGCGGACTTCGCGCACGGCGCTGCCGACACCAAAGACGCTCTTCGGATCCTTACGCAAGCGACCAACGACCCGACCAAGGCCATGAACAACATGAGCCTCGTCGCCAACCTGGCGGCCGCGCGGCACGAGTCACTCGCCGTAGCTGCGCAGGCGGTCGCTCGGATCCTCGGCGGCAGCGGCGGCAAAACCCTCACGCAGTACGGCATCACCTTGAAGACGACCGGCGACAAGACCAAGGACAACGAGCTCGCGCTCGCGCAGCTCTCGGCGAAGCTCAACGGCCAGGCCTCAGCCGCCGTCGACACCTTCGGCGGCAAGTTCGATATCCTCAAGACCAAACTCGCAAACGTCACCGAGCAGATCGGCGAGAAGCTCGGCCCGGTCCTGACTGCGGTAGGGCCGACGATGATGGTCGTCGGCACCGTCATGCAGCTCGTCGCCGCACGGCAAGCCGAGGCAGCAGTCGCGACCGACACCGAGACGACATCGACGATCGCGCAGACAATCGCGAGCAAAGCGAGCGCGGTCGCAAGCAAGGCGATGGCGGCCGCGCAATGGCTGCTCAACGCGGCGCTCGACGCGAACCCGATCGTCCTGGTCGTTATCGCGATCGCGGCTCTCGTCGCTGGCGTCATCATCGCCTACAAGAAGAGCCAGACCTTCCGCGACATCGTCCATGCCGCCTTTCACGATGTGCAGCAAGCCGGCCTCGATATGTGGCATGCGATCCAATCGGTCGCGCACGGCATCGGCGTCGCGCTCTCTGCGATCTCGAGCGCCGCCGGCGCGGTCGTCAGCTTCGTCCGGTCACACTGGCCACTATTGCTCGCGATCCTCACCGGACCTTTCGGCCTCGCCGTGCTCTTCGTCTCCAAGCACTTCGACACGATCGTCGGATGGGTCAAGAGCATGCCAGGCCGGATCAAAAACGCCGCGGTCGGCATGTGGGATGGCATCAGCGATGCGTTCAAGGACGCCATCAACTTCATCATTCGCGGATGGAACAGCCTGCACTTCAGCCTTCCGTCGATCAACACGCACATCCCCGGCGTCGGCAAGATCGGCGGCCAGACGATCGGTGTGCCTCAGATCCCGTACCTCGCCGCCGGCGGCATCGTCACCCGACCGACCGTCGCGATGATCGGCGAAGCCGGACCTGAAGCCGTCGTGCCGCTCGGCCACGGCGGCAAATATGCCGGCGGCATCACCAACCAAATCACCATCACGACCGGCCCGATGACCACCGAAGGCGCGCGCGAGCTCGACCAGGTCCTTCGCCGGCTCTTCCGTCAGACCGGCGGCGCATTGGGTTACGGATGACGCTACCAACCTTCAAGGTCGAGGCGGACTTCACCGGCAACCCGTTCGGTTCTGCCTTCACCCCCACCGACATCACCACGTACGCGCTGACGACCGGCGATGCCGGCACGCCGATTAACGTCACCGGCGGCCGGCAAGACGAGGTCAGCCAAGTTTCGCCGGCGACGTTCACGATCGTCCTCGACAACGACACGCTGCCAGGCGGCGACGACGGCGGCCGCTTCAGCCCGAGCCTCACCGGCCTCGTCCTCAACCTCTTCACTCCCGACGTCGCCTCGCCAGGATGTGTCACCGGAAGCGTCGCCGGCTTCACCCCTGCGAGCGGCGCGACACTCACCGAGGATACGACCGGCCAGCTGCCCTACCCGAGCAACCCATGCACCCTCAAAGTCAGCATCCCGAGCGGCGTGGCCTCACTGTCGAACATCGCGACGACACCGAGCGCGCCGGCGACAGCCGGCCTCGCCTACTCGGCCGCGATGCAGGTCAAGAACAACGGCCCGACCGTCAGCGCCAACCTCTCGATCCAATGGCTCAACAACGTCGGCGGCGTCATCTCAACCGTCCTCGGCTCAGGCATCGCGACCGGAAACACCGGCTACGCCGTCGTCACCAACAAGACCGCGCCTGCCGGCACGGTCGCCGCGCGGCTACTACTCACAACATCCGGAGGCGCGACGACCGCGACGACGACCTGGTACGCCGGCAACTTCGAGCTCGTGCAAGCCGCCGTCTCCGCTTTCGAGACGGTCATGCCGTTCTACCCGCACATCGACGTCGGCCTGCCGATCCGCGTCAGCCTCGTCGTCAACGCCACGACCTACCCGATCGCCTTCGGCACCGCGACCGGAATCATCCCGAGCTACACATCGGCCGGCTTCGCGATCGCGACCGTCAGCGTCACCGACATCCTCGGCCGGCTCGGCACACAGACACCGCTCCGCGACCTTTTCAGCGAGAACATCCTTCAGCTCGACCCGAGCGCTTTCTATCCACTGCAGGAGCCAGACGGCAGCATCAGCTTCGGCGATGCAACCGGAGTCAACGCGCCGGCGGTCGTGATCAACGCCAAAGGCGGCACCGGCGGCACCGGCGGCACCGGCGATGCGCTGACAGCGGTCGGCGCGAGCCAAACCGGACTTGCCTTCGCGACGAAGATCAGCCTCGCGAACAGCAGCGGCGTCAGCGGATCCGGCTCGGCGATCCTGACCGATGCGATGCCGCCGGCATCGGGACCGTTCACCATCGTCATCGTCGCCGGCCAGAAAGCGCTCTCTCCGAACATCCCGACACTCTTCGCGGCCCAGGCAAGGATCGGCTTCGCCGAGATGAGCCTGATCGCTTCAGGACCAAGCAGCATCCAATTCCAACTCGGCGACGGCAGCCACTCGGCGACCTCGCTCGCGCCGTGGCCAGACGACGGCAACCTGCACGTCATCATCTGCACCCTCGAGGCGGACCTCAAGACCGCCAACATCTACATCGACGGCCAGCTCGCCGGCGTCGCGACACCATCCGGCACCGCGCTCGGCAGCTTCGCGACCCTCACCGACCCGTTCCAGCTCGGTAACTTCATCTCGCCCATCTACCAGCTCGCGCAGGTGTCGACATGGGATGTCGACCTCGCCTTTTTCGCGGTCATCCCCGGCACCGCTCTCAGCGCCGGCCAGATCGCGACGATCACCAAGGTCGCGCAAACCGCCGGCGAAGGCACCGCGACCGGTACGCACATCACGAAGCTGCTCGGCTTCCGCGCCAACTACGGCTTCACCGCATCCGCCGGCATCGGCACGATCGGCCCGCACGACACCCGCGGCGTCAGCCTGCTCCAAGCACTTCAGGACACCGCCAAAGCCGAAGGCGGCTACCTCTATTCGGACGGCAACGGCAAGGTCATCTTTCAGAACCGCAACCAGGTCAACCCGCCGGTCGCCTTCGTGCTCACGGCCTCCAGTGACCAGGTCGACCCGACGACGACGCTGCCGCTCACCGACCAGTATCTCGTCAACGACTATACCGTCAGCACACCGACCGGAGCCGCGCAGCGAGCCTTCGACCAGGCCAGCCAGGACAAGTACGGCGTTTACGCCGCCTCGCCGGACACGCTGATCGTCGACAGCGACGAAACAGCGCTCAACGCTGCGAGCTGGCGAGTCAACAACAACAAGACACCGCGCGGCGTGATGTCACCGCTCGTCTTCGACCTGCTCACCGAGACAAACGCCGGCATTGCTGCCGACGTCGCCGGCTTCCAGCCGCTGCTCCGAGTGCAGCTCGCCGGCATGCCCTCATCGGCACCCCCCGGCGATGGCGTAATTCAAGGCTGGGCCTGGTCGATCGCGTTGGACAAGATCACGGTCGCTTTCGCAACAACACCCGTACCCGAGACGGTCATGGTTTGGGACGGCGGCGCGGCGCAAGGCTGGGGCCACGCATGGTTCTACTGAGAGGCAACAGATGACGACCTATGTCTCACCCGGTCACGTCATATCAGGCGCACCTGCCACGGCTTCGTGGGCCGATCAGGTATCGGACTCGATGGACTACATCTTCAACGGCGTCCACCGTTGGAAGGTCACGACCGTCGACTCGGCGACGAACAGCTTCACATCCGGCACGCCGAAGATCGTCGCATGGGAGCTCGAGACATACGACCCGGCCGGCCTGCATGGCACCGGAGCCAGCGACACGTTTGTCACGATCGTCAACCCAGGCCTCTACCTCGTGCGCTTCACCCTCAATTTCGCCGGCAACGCGACCGGCTTCCGATCCGGCTGGATCTCCAAAGGCCCGACCGGCACGACACCGAGCACGTCGACGACCTGGACGGTCATACAGGCCAACGAGTCGAACGCGACCGCCGGCACATCGACAACGGTCACCATCGACGACGAGATCGAGTGCGCCGCCGGCGACGTCCTATGGGTCGTCGGAAGCCAGAACAGCGGTGGCGCGCTCGCCGTAGCGACAAACGCTTGGAGCAACAGCTTCAGCGGCCGGCACGTCCAAACGTCGTGATCGAAGCTGCGCGAGTGATCTCCGACGTTGCGCAGCAAACGCTTCAGCTTTCGAGCGGTCCTTTCTGGACGATGGCGGCAGCGATGACCTCCGCGCTAATTGGACTTGGAGGCGTGATTTTGCTTCGCGGCCGGTCGACCTCGGAGAAGCTCGAGACGGTCATGCTCGACGTCGCCATGATCAAGGCGACGCTCGAGGCCAACGCCGCGGCAGCTCTGGCGAACGCGGACGCCGCCGAGGAAAACCGCGCGATCGTCGCCGGCCGGCTCTCATCGCTCGAGAAGACGCTCATGCGAACCCGAAGCGACTAGGAGAACCATCGATGAGTGATCATCCGGTAGCACCCGAGCCGAGCCCTGACGAGCACCCGATCGGCGAGCTCGAGAAGCGGCCCGTCTGGCGCGACGGAAAGACGCCGCCGGCATGGGTCGCCGTGATCCTGCTCGTCGTCGCGCTGACAGCCGGCAGCGGCATCGCGACGACCGTCTACTTCAGCAACTATCTCAACGGCCGCCGCGCGATCTCGGATGAGAAGGCCGCCGTCACCGCCAATGACGAGCAAGTGCAACGGCTCGCCATCTGTACCGCGCTCGCGCGCTTCCCGAAAGATCCGACCGTGCTGAAGATCGACGCTTTCCCTTACCTGGTCTACAACGCGCCGACACAGCCATTCTGTCCCGTCCATCTCAACGGAGGCATCGACCCATGACCGAGACAGTCCTCATCGACGTCGCATGGAGCAAGCCCAAAGCGGCCGCCATCAAAGCCGCCGGCTACTCAGGCGTCCTCGGCTATATCTCGCACGATGCGAGCAAGGATCTCGGCGCGAAGCAAGCCAAGCTCTACATCCGCGCCGGCCTGCATGTCGGCTTCGTCTTCGAGACGACCGCGACCGAAGCAGAGCACCACACTGCGACCGGCGTCGCGGACAGGCGCTACGCAGAGCAGCGAGCCGAGGCGATGGGCTACCCGAAGACCTGCCCGATCTTCTACGCCGTCGACGAGGACGTCAGCCCCGAGAAAGTGCAGGCCTACTTTGCCGGCGTCTTCGACGGCAACACGCACCCGGCCGGCCCTTACGGTTCGGCCGAGGTCGTCACGTTCATCGCCAAGCTGCACCCGAAAGCGATCAGCTGGCAGACGGTCGCATGGTCCGGCGACGTGATCTCAGCCCATGCTTCGCTCTATCAGCGCAACACCAAGACCAAGCCGAAGGTCGCCGGCGTCGCCAGCAACGGCTACGACGAAGATGTCGTGCTCAAACCGATCAAGCTTTGGAACGGCGAGCTGATGCCGACAGCATCACCCGGCCATCACCCGCCGAACCCTGGCCCCGGTCAGCCGACCAAGCCGAAACGCGAGAAGACTGCCATGCTCGGCGCGCTCAAGGTCCTCTTCGCGGCCAAAGCGAAGGCCTTCATCGGCGCGATCCTCGCTGCAGCTGTCGCCTATGAAGGCACGGCGATCACTACCCATCACGCCGCGACCCTGCACGGACTCGAGCTCGCTGTCACCGCTGCCGTCGTCACTTTCGCCGGCGTGCACCAGGCCGCCAACAAGCCCACCAAGTAGACGCGCCGTGATCGGCGAGCCTCGAAGCCTCGCCGACATCGACGACCGTCACGCCAATCTCACCATCGCGCTCGCTGAAGCCGAAGGCAGCGGCGAGCTCGAGCTCAGCGACCACTACCGGCGCGAGCTCGCCAACCTTCGGTCGCTCCGCGACCTCTTCGAGCCAAGGACCAAGACATGACCGATGTGCAGATCACCGTCGACGGCGACCTCGCTGACACTTTCTCGGCGATCGCGGCCGCATACGCCGGCCAGAAAGCTCAGGTCGCCGCCGGCCAAGCGACCATCACCGACCTTCAGGCAGACGTCGCCGGCGACGTCAGCCAGCTCGCCGACGACGCGAGCACCATCGCGGCGCTTCAAGCGCAGGTCGCGCAGCTGCAGCTCGACGCGAATCCGATGCCGCCGGTCGGTGCCTATCTTGGCGATCAGTCGTCGGTCACCGCCTTCGGCCCTGACGTCAACGTGCTCAGGCAATACAACACCCCCGGCAAGATCCCGGCGACGTTCGTGCCGATGTGGCCATTGCCGCACCTGAAGATCACCCTGCCATCGATCAAGCCCGATCACCCGACCTTCGACCAGGACGCCGTCGTCGCCACCTATGCGCACAGCTATGCCGCATGGTGCAAAGCGCACGGCGTGCGGCCCATCATCATCATCGAGCACGAGCCCGAGAATAAGACGAAGCAGCCGGCAGACTCCCCGACCAATTTCTCGGCCGAATGGATCCACTACCGCAACGTCATCAAGATCGCCGAGCCCGACCTCGAGGTTTGGGCGACGTTCATGACCTACACCGAGGACGAGCGACCGCCAGACAACCTCGGCCATGCGACCAAGGGCGTCAACGAATGGATCGACGAGCTACACGCCGAGACGGTCGCGGCTGCGATCGCGCCGGACGGCATCAGCTTCGACGGTTACCCCGACTACACCAAAGGCGAGACAGCCGAGGCCAACTTCGGCCCTGACTTCGCCTACGTCCGCGCGAAGCCAGGATGGAGCCGGATGCCGGTAGGTGTCGCCGAATGGGGATATGGCGACCCGATCGACGTCAACACCGAGGCGCACATCACCGCCGGCCTCGACTACTTCCGCCAGTACGGCGTCGAGTTCATCAGCTACTTCGACGCCAACGTCAGCGGCCAATGGAACCTCGCCGGCCGGCCACTGAGCATCAAAGCCCTACAGGCCGCGATGACAGCCGGATGAAGGTAGGCGCGGTCAACACGCAGCTCTTCACGACACCGCACGCGAGCAGCTCGCTCGACCCTGAGCCGGCGCTGCTCGAGCTGATCGCCGACGCGAAGAGCACGATCGAGCTCGGCATCTACTCGATCACCCTGCCGGCGGTCGCGGCCGCGCTGATCGCAGCTCACGGCCGCGGCGTCACGATCACGGTCGCCGCCGACGCGACCGAAGCCACCGAGCCGAGCTCGCAGATCCCGGCGATCGCCAACGCCGGCATCAGCGTGCATCTTTGGGGCAGCGAGTTCCACCTGGCTCACTTCAAGGTGATCGTCGTCGACGGCAAAGCGGCCGCCTTCGGCAGCTACAACTACTCGAGCGAAGCCGAGCTCGACGACTACGAGATCCTCGCCGTCTTCACCGGCGTCGAGGTCACTCGAGGCGGCATGGCAGCCGCGCTGAGCCAGCTGATCAGCTCGTGCTACGCCGCCGGCACCGCATACCCGCCGAGCTGATGCCCTGCAGCAAAGGGATGCGCGACTGCCGCGCCGGCTGCCTGCATCGAGCGAGCGTCGAAGAGTACCGACTAGCTCGGCACGCGCAGCTGCTCCGCGAGGAAGCCGAGACAATCGGCGACCCTTGGATGATCGCCGAGCGTAAGCCCGCGATCAGCTTCCGGCAATGGCTCGTCGGTCGTGCGCGACGAGCCTCACGAGCAGCCTGAGACACGACAAGGATCGCCTCGCCATCATCCCAACGGCGAGGCGATCTTTTTCGTGTTCTAGGCGGAGCAGCCCGGCCAGGTCGCGAAGTTGCCGGCGCGCACTCGCTGGCCGATGTAACCACCGACTGCGTTGCCGAACGCGACCATCGTGCCTTGCTTGCACTTGACGTCAGCCGTGATCTGAAGCGCTCCATTCACCCGACATGATGTGGCCTCCATCGCTCGCGTTAGCGTCTCGCCGATGAGATGGGAGCACGTCGGCTGAGATGACGAGCTGGAGGCTTGCGCGGACGATGGTGAGGAGTGGCCACCACAGCCGGTAGCGATCAGAACAACGACACCTGACGCAGCCAACCGGCCCCATCGACTCATGCTCGCGATCCTAGTCATGAGGGGCAGTAGAGCAGCTCCGCGCCCGGCCGCACCGTATAGTCGCCGCGGACGAGCACATCGGCCCCGGTCAAATTGAGCGCGAGGAAACACAGCGTCTTCAGACGGCTAGTGCCGAACACGCGGTCAACAAACTCATAACGGCCATCCCATGCCAGCGACGGGGGAACAGAGCTGTCAGAACGGGCGATCGCCTCGCGCTTGATCAGCCTGTGCTGAAGCTTTAGCGGCGTCGAGTTCGTCACGCGATGCACTTCGTTAGGCGTGGTCGGCGACGCGGCGGCGATCGCGGAGGGGACTATCAGGGCAGCGATCGCGGCTGCGGCCGTGAGGATCTTGAGTCGGAGCATCTGGCTTCCTTCTTTCGGTTGGTCGAGGCGAGTTAGGCCGCGACGACTGGACCCGCGCCGAGTACCGCGCGATGCAACGCATCGGCCGGAAGTTGGGTGTAACGAGCCGTGATGACAGGTGTGGAATGGCCGAGAAGTTGCTGCACGGCGAACAGGTCACGCTCGACGGCATAGGCAGCGGTCGCGAAACGGTGACGCAGCTTGTGCGCTGTCCAGCCATCAGGCAACGCGCGGCCGATCAGCTTGCACACGTATAGCGGCGAGAGATGACCGTTGTCCTGGCCAGGAAACAGATACCCGGCGGTCGCCGGCAACGACGCCGCGACCATCGGATGAAGAGGCACGCTGCGCTGCTTGCCACCCTTGCCGACGACATGGAGCAGCTGACCGTCGATGTCGCCGGCATGCACCTTCGCGATCTCGCAGCACCGAAGCCCTGCATATGCCGCGAGCATCAGCATCGCCTTCGACCGCTCGTCGGCGAGCAGCAGGCCTCGAGCGATCACTTCCTCAGGTGCCGGCCGTGGCACGCCAGCCGGCACGCGGATCTTCGGCAGCCTGGCGGCCGGATCCGCCTCGAGTAGACCTTCCTCGAACATCCAGCCGAACAACTTGCGCGCGCTCGAGCGGATGGCTTTGCGCGATTCAGGCGCGAGCCCGTCACGAGCGAGCACGCCGAGCAGTTGCTCGGTCGTGATCTGCGATGGCGACTTGGCCAGCCGAGCGAACCGGCGAGCGTGATGCATCCGAAGCCTCACCGTGCCCGGCGAGACACCTGATGCGAGAAGAAAGAGCAGATATGCGTCGAGCGCGTCCCGCCACATCAGCAAGACCCTCACCGATCCCTTCGTCACGGCACGGCGCTCTATCACGCCGCACGTAACGCAAGTGCTCGGCTGGGAAGGATGAGACGTATGCGCCCGAATGGACTAGTGGGGCCAGAGTGACCGATAGGTTCCTGGTTCGAGTCCAGGTGCGGGAGCAACTCATCTAGGTCGATCCCGGTCGCCAAGGCGTAGGCCATCACGACGCTCTTCGGTGCCTGGTCGGCGGCCTCGTACTTGCGAAGCGACGTCCTCGAGATCCCGATGACCTCGGCGAAAGCCTTGGCGTCGTAGCCACGCAGCTCGCGTGCTTTGCGCAGCCGGTCGCCATTGTGGAAGACGATCGTCAGCTCGTCTTCGCGGCGCATGGTTTGTGCCATGCCTCAAGTGTCGGCATCTGACCAAGGTAAGTCAAGGTCCGAATGGGCGTGTCGCCTTGACTCACCTTGCGCGCGTGGCTAATCATGCTCATATGACCAACCCTGATCTCGTCACGACGCTCGAGGCAGCTCAGATGCTTCGAGTCAGCGTGCCGACCGTCAACCGGCTCGCTCGCGCCGGCAAGCTCACCGAAGTCTTCAAGCTGCCAGGCCTCCGCGGCGGACGTGTCTTCAATCGCGCGGACGTCCAAGCGCTCGGCGCTCAGGAAGCGCAGAGCGCGTGACCGAGACGATCGACCGCGGCGAGCTCGAAAAGGAAGGCTGCACCAGCTGCAGCATGTACCGGCTCGAGCTCCGCGGCATCGTCAAAGCCGCGCGGCGAGCCGAGCGCGCTGGCCGGCGGCCGAACCTCACGCGCGTCGACTACGTCAAGGCGCAGATCCGCGAGTGTGCTTCCCGCGGCCACGCACTCGGCGCACGCCGATGACACCTACCAAGACGCGGCTCTTCCGCGACCAGGTCCCGCTCGAGATTGCCGAGCTCGGCCGCGAGGAGCCCGTTCGCTGGCTGCGGATCTTCCCCGACCTCGACGAGCAATCGCGGCGAGTGATCCGCCGGCTCGATGCCTTCGCCGACTCAACCGACCGCCTCGTCGCACGCTTCGAGACGTTCGACGGCCCTTGCATCACCTACGTCTTCACCGACAACGCCGCGAGCTACGTCCTCGCAATGGTCGCGATCGCCGAGACGCGCGGCACGATCAGCTGGCGGCTCGAGCACGGCGAGACGGCCCGATGATGCCGACAGCATCAGATGCCGAAGAGCTGCTCGAGCGGATCCTGCACGGCGACGGCATGACACGGCTCGCCGCATGGGGCGAAGCGATCGAAGCCGGGCTCGGTGGCATGACCGTGATCGACACCTGCGACGGCGATCGCTTCGGCTGGACGCTCCAAGGCTTCCGCCGGCATCTGCACTTCACCGACAGCCTGTCCGCCATCGAAGGTCGCGGCTACCGGATCCACACCACCCGAAACGTCGAGCTCGGCTGCCTCGACGACGTCGACCGCGGCCCTGTCCTCGGCATGGCGCGATGACCTCCGAAGCGACGCCGCTCGTGATGGCCGAGACGACCCATCGCGTGCCGGACGGCAGTCGAAAGCTCATCGTCATGCGACCGACGAAAGAGCTACGGCTGGCCAAGTCAAACGAGCCGCGGCGCTGCTATGTCAGTCTGACCGTCGAAGATCCGCCTCGGTCCTGTATGCGCACGATCGAGCCCGGTCGCTACTTCCTCTTGCATCAGTCGATCCATCCAAACGGACAGCTCGGCGCACGGCATCGGTACTGCGCGCCATGCGCGATCCGCGAGTGGCATCGCCGCGGCGTGATCGAAGACGTCAAGTGATCACCTGCATCGAGCTCACCGCCGGCGGCGAGCGCTGCCGGCGGCGCGGCGACTGGATCCCGATGCGGCCGATCAACCTGCAGCCTTCATGGATGTGCCGGCAGCACGCGCTCATAGCTGCGCGCCGCGACCGCCGGCGGACGATCGGCCACCGCGACGGCCGCGAGCTGCTCGTCGCCGACGTCCCGCGACCTCGCCGGCGCTTCATCATGCCGACCAACGCCGCGCAAGCCCTGCACGCTTTCGAGCGAGCACGGTCGCTGCACGAATACTCGCGCGTCATCATCGCCGTCCTCGACTCCGACCCGGCATGGGTCGCTCTTGGCGACATAGCCAGCCCGTTACTCGGCGCGGCGCACGATGCCCGCGCACGACTCAAAGCTGCCGCGAGCGTCGAAGAGCTCGAGGCCTATATGGGAAGGACTGAGACGACGTGTACGTCTGGCTGATCGCCTCGTGGCTGCTCGTGCTCTTTACCGGCTATTGGCTCGGCCGCGACGCCGAGCGATCCCGCGAAGGCGGCACGCGCGACCAGCGACGCCGAGCGATCCGCGCCGAAGGCCGGCTGACTGACCTTCAGCAGCGGCTCTGCCGCGGCGAGCGGATCCTCTGCCGGCACGACCTCACCATCACCAGCCCACCGCTCGACGACAACCAGGTCGCCGACATCACCCGCCGGCAGCTCAAGCGCAGCCGCCTCACCGGAAGGCTCTAATGACCACCGCGACCGCAATCCCCGAATCCGCGCTCGACGTGACACCGAGGACCGGCAAGGTTCGCAGCGTCGTCGACCAGCTACTCGCGCACAACGCCGGTCAGGTCGAAGCGATCGCCGTCGAGCAGCTGCATTGGAACCCTGACAACCCTCGCACCGACGCCGGCGATGTCGTCGACATGGCAGCCACGATCGCCGCGATCGGCGTGCTCGAGCCGCTGCTCGTCGCGCACGCCGAAGCGATGCAGCTCGCATCCGACCGGCTGCCGCTGATCGGAGCTGGCGAGTTCATCGTGATCGCCGGTCATCGCCGGCTCGAGGCCGCGAAACTCGCCGGCGTCAAGACCGTGCCATGCATCGTCCGCGACGACCTGGTCGGCGAGCACGCTGATGTCGCGATGGTCGTCGAGAATGTGCACCGCGAGGACCTGACACCGATCGAGGAAGCCCGGTCATATCTTCGGCTGCAGGACGTGCACGGCAAGAGCCAACGCGACATCGCGGCGCTCGTCGGCCGCAACCAGTCGCACATCTCGAAGCGGCTACAGCTGCTCGCGCTGCCCGAGAAGATGCACGCGAAGGTCGGCACCGACGAGCTCAGCGTCGACGAGGCGCTCGTGATCGCGAAGCACGCCGACAAGCCGAGCGTCCTCAAGGCGATCGAGAAGCGATCGAGCTATCAGTCGGTCGAGCAGGTCGTCCGCACCGCGGTCGAGAAGGACAGCAAGGACAAGAAGGTCGCGGCCGCCAAAGAGAAGCTCCGCAAGCAAGGCGTCACCAACTTCGTCAAGTACGACGAGTACGGCCAGCGAGCCGACAGCAAGCCGCGACCGCTGAAGTACCTCGCTGAGCAAGGTGTCGACGTCGACGCGCACATCCACAGCGAGTGCCATGCGGTCGCGGTCGGCTTCGGGAATTGGGGGACCGAGCTTCATACCGTGCCGGTCTGCACCAAGCCCGAGAGTCACCCTGAGAGCGGCGACACCAAACGAAACGAGCAGGAGGACCGCGCGGCCGCGAAACGAGCGCGTGAGAAGCAGCTCGACGCGAAGCGGCACGAAGGTCGGCTCGCCGCGATCGCCGGCGCGACCGCGAAGGCGATCGCCGCCGACACCGAGCAGGTCGCGCAGGCGATCGCGCTTCGTGTGCTGCTCGAGTCGAGCTTCGATGTCTCGGATTTCGACGGCTTGCTCGCCGTGCTCGGTATCGAGGTCGACCTGACCGAGAAAGACGATCACGGCACGGTCATCGGCGAGCTCAGCTATTGGGAGCGCAACGACGCCGTCACCGCTGCCGTCCTGGACTACGCGAACGGCAGCGCCGCGGCTCTCAAACGTGCTTTCGTCGCCGCGGTCCTCGTCGACCAGGAGAGCAATCACTTCAACGGCGAGCCCGGTCGGATCTTCCTCGAGTGGCTGCCGAAGCACGGCTACAAGCTCTCGGCCGGCGAGTCGACACGCCTGCGCGAGCTATCGAAGTGAGCACCACGATTCACCACGCCGGCTGGCCGATCTCGAACGGCTCATACGCGCGCGGATGCCGCTGTGATGGTTGCAAGGCCAAGAAGCGCGCCTACTACGAGCAGAACAAGGATGAGATCGCGGCCAAGCAGCGCGCCTACTACGAGCAGAACAAGGATGAGATCGCGGCCAAGAAGCGCGCCTACCGCGAGCAGAACAAGGATGAGATCGCGGCCAAGAAGCGCGCCTACTACGAGCAGAACAAGGATGAGATCGCGGCCAAGCAGCGCGCCTCTAAGCACTGGTCGAAGATGGCTCAACGGATCGAGCAGTTCGTTGCTCGCGGGATCTCGACGACTGAGATCATGGACACGCTTGGCGTTGGCTATGCCGAGGTCAAGGATGTGCGCGATCGGATGGCGTCGTGACGATGCCGCCGGCATCAAAGCCTCTACGGGACAAGCCAGGCCGCAATCTGATGTCGTGGGCCGGCCTGATCGACTGGACCTGTCGATGTGGCGAGCAGGGCTACGCGCCGAGCCTCATAACGGCTTTCCGCGAGTGGCGAGTGCATCACAACAGCCAGCACGGCGGAACGCTCACGAGCGAGCAGCTGCAGGCCGCCGTCGAAGGTAAGCCGGCGGCCGCATGACCGAAGCGCAGCACTATTTCTCGACGACGCTCAAGGCCAAACGCAACCGTCTCGACAAGGCCGAGCGGCTCGTCGAGTTCATGCTCGAGGTCAGGATCCCGCGGATGCCGGACAAGGCCGAGCGGCGCGCGATCGAATGCGCCGCCGGCGTCCGGCGCTGCAGCGACGAGACGTGGCTGCAGGCGCTCGAGATATGGAACGGCCGGCGATGACCGAGCCTCAAGAGAAGCCGCGCGTCGAGATGCTATGGCGGCGCGATTGGTGCGCACGGCATCTCGAGCCGTTCCGCGCCGAGTGGCCACGAGGCGCAGTAACGGCGATGATCATGCTCTACAACGCTGCCGTACAGATGCCGGCGATCGTCGACGCCGCGGCCGGCGATTCGGCTCGCATCGAGGCCGCTTTCGAGCGCTTCAAGCCGTTGTGTTGCTTCGTCGACGCCGGCACGCTCGCCGCGATCTATTCGAAGGCAGGCGTGACACCGTGACCGATCACGACGACGAGCTGCGCCGGCTCGGTAACAGCCTTGACATCCCGTTCGAAGAGAATCCCGAGCCGGTCTACATCACCGAGGACTTTCAGATGTCCGGGGGCGTCGTGATGATGACGACCGCGGTCGACGTTCCTGGCGTCGGCTTCCTGCCGGCGATCGTCTTCCGTTTCTCGAACCCGCACGGCATCTTCTACCCGCCGATCCTGCTCGTCGTCGACGACGACCAGGCGGCCAAGTTCCCGATCACCGTCGAGCAGACAATCTCGTGCGCTCGACGCTTCGCGCGCGACCGCAACCGGCAGGAAGGCGATTGATGAGCAACCGCCGGCGAGCGAAGCCGCTCGACCCTTGGAAACGGCGCGACACGATGATCTGTCAGGCCTTCGCCGGCGTAAGAGACCTACACGACCCGGAGCTCGTCGCGGCAGGCAAGAAAGCCTCACATGACAAGGTGATCCGCGACACTGGCATCAACCGGCTCAGCGGCGTGCGCTGGCACCTGATGCATTGCAAGGACCGCGACGACCTCGCCTCGATCAAGCGCTACCTCACCGCGGCTGACGAGCAAACCGGCTCAGATTGCGAGCCGGACGGCCTGCTCGCTTACCTGTACGACAGCATGCCGCTTGGCGGCCTCATTGTGGCATCGGTCGTCGTCGCTCAGTCACCTAATCGGATCGGCCTGTCATGAGTGTCCATCTGCTCGAGTGCGCAGCTCACGTCAAGATCGATGGCCGATTCACGGCGACACACAAGCTCGCGCTGATGTGCTTCGCCGACAGCGGCTCGAGCGATACCAGGATCGCGCGACCAGGCCTCGACGCTCTGCTCGTCTGGACCTGCGCGAAGCGCTCATGGGCGCTCGAGGTCGTCAACGATCTCGTCGAGCTGCAGCTGCTCGCACGGCATCAGCGTGCCTACCGCGGCCGGCGTGCCGAGTTCGTCGTCTTCCCGAATGGGTGCTGTCTGCAGCACGGCATCGTGCCGGCCGATGTCCGCGAGATCGAACCGGACGTCGTCGCCGAGCTCGTCAAGAGCGGCTCAGACAAAGGGTCCGCTACACCGGACCCTTTGATTCGGCCGGCAGTCGACCTAATGGGTCCGATCTCACCGGACGCTCTCGGCTATCCACAGCGTCCGCTGCCGGCGGATCCTATCGAGGCGGATGGGTCCGCCGGCGACGGCCGAATGGGTCCGGTAGAACCGCAAGAAAGGGTCCGGTCGGCACGCTCAAACTTGGAGCCCTCCAAGAACGTACCTCCAACACCTTCACCTTCCTCAACTACCGACCGTCAGCCACTACAGCCGCGCGACGGCCGGCCGCCATCCGAAAACCGATTCAATCTCGCAGCCAAAACCGGCGACGGCTGCGGCCGCTGCTACGACGGCGACATCCTCGACGTCCGCGGCGATCCGGTCATGCGCTGCCCGTACTGCCAACCCGCAACCCAAGGAGCGACCGCCTGATGGACGACCAGCAAGCAAAGACCGCCGACGAGATCGGCCTCATCGAGCAAGACGCTCGCCAGATGTCACCCGAGCAGCTCGCCGAAGCGGCTCGAGCCGCGGCCGAGGACATCGCCGACGACCAGGCGACCGACGACGCCGTCACCGACATCAGGTCGCGGCTCGCCGGCGTTTACGCTGACGAGCTCGCCGCCGGCGACGACGTCAACGCCGCCCGTGCCTCCGAACCGGAACCGCAAGAGCTGCCGAAATGCCCGCACGGCTACTTCGCCTACGAGCCCTGCCAGCAATGCTTCGAGACGGTCCTGAAGTCATCGCTCGCGACCGGCCAGCTCGACCCCTTCGCGCTTTCCGGCATCGTCCTATCGAGCGCGGTCGCTCAACTCGCCGTCACGAAGATGCCGCGGCTCGAGCACAAGATCGCGCTCGGCCACGCAACAGCCGGCCTCGCGCACGCTCTCGTCGCGAAGGCGCAGCTCGAGCTCATGCAGCGCCAGATTCAAGCCTCGACCGAGAAGAAGATCGTCCTTCCGAACGACATCCGCGTCCGCTGATGCCGACGGCATCACTACCTCGCCGACTACAGCAGCAACGCGCCGGCCGGAAAGCCGCGACGTCGACGACGCTGCCCGACGCGATCGAAGCGCAGCTGCAGGCACGAGCCGGCGGACATTGCGAGCTCTGCGGTCGGCGACTCAGCCGTGCACAACGCCGGCATCACCGCTGGACACGAGCGCAAGGCGGCGTCGACGACATCCGCAACGTCGTCCTCGTGCATTTCAACTGTCACAACGCGATACACGCGAACCCGCAATGGAGCTATAGCAACGGCTGGCTGATCGACGCGCCGCACCGACGCTTCGCGAGCCGGCCTCTGCTACTGCACGCCGGCACGGCAACCGAGCGCAAGGTCACGCTGACCAGCGCCGGCGGATACGCGACCGCGGCATGACCTGCATCGTGGGCCTCGAGACAGAGCTCGGCGTGATCATCGGAGGCGACAGCGCCGGCGTCAGCGGCTATAACCTCACCATCCGCGCCGACCTCAAAGTCTTCAAGGTCGATCAGTACGTCATGGGATTCACTGGCTCGTTTCGGATGGGTCAGATCCTTCGCTATCGAGCATCGCTGCCCAAGGCGAGCGTCTTTGATCCCGAGTTTGATGCGGACCGCTTCATGGCGACGACCTTCGTCGACAACATCCGCCAGGCGTTCAAGGACGGCGGCTATGCCAAGGTCAGCGAGAGCGTCGAAAGCGGCGGCACGTTCCTCGTCGGCCTGCAGGACAGGCTCTACGCGATCGACAGCGACTTTCAGATCGGCCGATCAGTCGACGGTTACGACGCGATCGGCTGCGGCGCTAACCTCGCGCTTGGCTGCCTGTACGCAACCCGCATGTCGTCGGCATCCGAACGCTTCCGAGTGACGATGGCGCTCGAGGCAGCCGCTCACTTCAGCGCCGGCGTCGTCGAGCCGTTCCATCTCGTCGACAACGAGCAGCCGGCATGAGCAAAGGTCGACACCGCAAACCGAGGCCGATCACTCTCAGCCGATGCGACGAGTGCCAAGCACTACTGCCTCAGCATCGCGCCAGCTGTCAGAAGATCCGCGGTCATGTCCTGATCGTCAAGGTCGACGATCGCGAGATCGCCGGCGTCGAGGACTCGCAAGGCGGCGAATGGGTCAGGCCCGACTGATGCCATATTGGATCTACAGCGACCCGAACGCACCTGGCGATCGCGAGGACCGCGCCAGTCTCATTACGCAAACACGAGACGCGATCGCCGAGCTCACCAAGACGGTCGACTGGCTCGCCTCGTCGCTGCTACCCGGCACGGCTCGGCCGTACACCGCGCCGAAGATGTCAGCCGCTCGGCGCGCGCAACTCGACGCCATCTGGCGACTCGAACGAGTCGCCGCTGGCAAGACGGCGACGTCGGTGCCGCTCGGCGAATCGCCCGTCCCTCTCGACCTCGACGTCGCTGATCTGCTCAGCGAGATCATGTCGACAGCCGACGAGCTCGCCGAGCGTATCTGTTTGCTGATCATGCGACCGATCAGCCGGCCGGCGACGAGTGCCTTCGCGGATCCGCGGCCAGCGCTCGAGCTGATCGCCGAGCATGTCGGCTTCGCGAGGCAGCTCGACGTCGGCCTGGTTGTGCAGATCCGCGACCGTTGTGAGGACCTGGTCGACCGAGCGCAGCAGTCGCTCGGCCTCGTCGTCGACGGCCAGCTCTTGCCGTTGTGCTGTCCTTGGTGCGGCGGCAAGACCGAGAAGCATCCGCTCGGCGGTCAGCACACGCTCAGGGTTAGAACGCTGCCAGGCGGACTGCCGGTCATCGTCTGCGAAGGCGGCCAATGCGAGCCGCCGTCACGCGACTGCGGCATCCGCTGGCGCGGCCGGCCGGCCTGGGAGCGCCACGATTGGGAGTGGCTCGCCATGAAGATCGAGAGGACAGAGGCGTCATGATCAAGCACACAGTGAGATGGATGCATGCCGGCTCTTACCGCATCGTCGAGCCGATCTTCGAGTGCCTCGAACTACCGGGCGCGGAATGCAAACAGACCTGCCCGGTCGGCTGCGAGAGCTGGGAAGCGACCAATCACGAGCACCCGCTCGAGCCGATCGACGAATGCAACGCGCTCGTCTTCTTCGACGCCGACGAGGACGACCACGGCTACGCCGGCGGCGTGCATCAGGTCGACAACGGACCCATCGATATCGAGTGGAACGGCGACGCCTACGTCTGGACTTACGCGGACGTCGAGCAACACGCCGACGACGGTCGTTGACTTCGCTTGTGGATAACTACATCGTTCACGTCAGCGACGCATGCCCTGATTCGGGCGGCGTCGCTTCCTCGTGATCGGATCCGCTCATGACTCAGCGCAGCGCCGGCCGCGCCGGCCGACCGTGGCAGCGAGCATCGGCGACTCAGCGAGCGAAGCGTCTGCCGTGCTGGCTCTGCGGCGAGCCGATCGACTACTCGGCGCGGCCTCGGTCCCGCCGATCCTTCAGCGTCGACCATGTCATTCCGATCTCGCGCGGCGGCCACCCGCTAGACCCGCTCAATCTCCGGTCTGCGCACTACGGATGCAACAGCAGTCGCGGCGACGGCAGGAAGCAACGCCGAGCCCTTCGCCGGCTGCGAACCTCCCGAGATTGGTAGCCCGCTTTTTTTGGCTGCCAATGTTCGGTAGACCCCGCATGTCAAAAAAAACCCTCCCCGGGATGACACCCCCGGGACCAACACACCCAACGGGGGACCTGATGGCCACCCGCAAACCGCCGGCCGGCGACGCCGCAACACCTGGCACGCTGACGGCGCTGCCGCC
>Ga0265338_10002002_pt1 | contig 31635 bp, 23 predicted proteins | sample 42126metaG_FD_193579 | JGI IMG/M metagenome (GOLD analysis project Ga0265338, IMG submission 193579) | Rhizosphere microbial communities from Carex aquatilis grown in University of Washington, Seatle, WA, United States - 4-21-26 metaG | ecosystem: Host-associated > Plants > Roots > Rhizosphere...
ACTCGCCGTGGTCAAGTGGTGGGCAGTCAGCATTCCTTTGATGTAGTTCTGCTGGGAGCCGATGAGGGGCAGAGTAATGGCGCAAAGGAACGCCAGATGAGCCATGGCAACCGTCGGCGGGTCTTCGCCGAGCACCTTGGAAAAGAACAATCGATCAGCGCCGGAGAACGCTGCCAACGCCATGGCGCCTGCGATAATGAGGCCCACCGAGATTGAGAAGAAACGCAGTTTAGCCGCGCTTTGGGCGTCTTTGTAGAGCGTGATGATGACTTCAGGCAGAGCGAACTCGATCGTTCTGCAGAGCCAAACCAGCGTAACGACAACCTGCCAAGAGGCGAGGCTGAGCTTTGGATCGCTGCTCTGGGCAAGCGCCGCGCTGATCATGGGAGTACCCACCAGTGCCACCATCGTCGTTGCAGTCAAAGGAAGGTGGAACGCCATAAGCTTGCGCATGGTGATAGGCCCATTTGCCGGGGCAACATCGGGAATCGAGGTATCGAGGATTGCGCTGTCTACAATTTCGGAGGGGGCAAACCCATCGTCGTCCGTAACTGAGTCCGCGGGAACCGCTTCGCCGAATTCCCGCAGAAGCGTGCCTTTGCTGGCGAAGTGAATGAAGATGGACTCGGCGCCGACCGACGAGACCAGCGCTGATGCGGCAATGACCATCGGGGGCAGGTGGGAAAAGAAGAAGAGCGACCAACCAACCGTCGAGATGGTGCAGATTCGCACAAATGTTCCAACGCTGATCAGCCTCGTCCGGTGAAAACGAATCAAGATGCCCTGGAGGTATCTTCGCCAACCGATGAATCCCGACCAAGGAATCATCAAGTAGAGGCCGACTCGGGCGTGCTCGGCAACTTCCCGAGGCAGCGACAGCATCCTCAGCGTTACAAAATAGTAGATCGGGGTAAGCACGAACAGCGCGTGGGCGAAAGTCACCCAGGCGATGAGCAGGATCACGTATCTTCTCAGTTCAATATTGCGCTGTTGGTCTTTGGCAAGGGTTGTCGCGGTGGATAGCAGGTCGATAACTGGACTCTCAATCCAGAGCGACATGCTCATCATGACCAGCAGCGCGGCAGAGTTCAAGACCTTGTCGGGCATCCTTCCGATGATCGCCGTGATGCTGGGTGATTCGAGCGCCATGAACACCCACGACAAGGCCAAGGGGACGTACAGCCTCAGAATGAGCTTCGTCGTAAGGTCCGGGCGAACGGTTTGGGACGCCTCGAGAGGGATGGATACGGCTGGCAACGTCTGGGATGCTACCTTGGCCCATGCGCTCTGGGAGGGCTTAAAAACGGCGGTACACTCGGCCCTATGGAACGTTGCTCGAGCATTGGAAGGATCGCAGTCGCTTTCGGTATCGGCATCCTGTTTGCCGCCGCACCTGCCCAGAACGCAACTTTCACCTTACACAAGGTCATGGATTCCGGCGATAGCCGCCACGTGGCGATGACCTACCTTATTCCAAAAGGCTGGAAGGGCGACGATTCGCTCAACTGGAGCGTTGCCCGGCGAACCGCCCCACTGGAATACACCGTTGCGGCATCGTCGCCGGATAAGCGATTCAATATCCAGTACCTCAACGCGATAGTGTTCAACTACAGCCATACACCCGACAAAGGGTATCAGGGGAAGAACCCGCCACCACAACCTACGGACGTCGTGATCGGCGCGTTCAAAAGCGGCCATCCCGGGGTTGCCTTCGAAATAGTGGACCGGCAGGAGACTCCGACTACAAGCGTATTTAAGAGTTCAGGCGTCAATATCACCAACGCCTTAAAGTGCTCAGTGAAGCTCCGCTTCACCGCCAACGGCGTTTCCATGTTGTGGAAGACGGGGTTCGACTACGATAGCTACCAATCGGGAACGCCCTGGGGCCTTGCCCATGGTTACGTCGACGGGTATTGGCAGCTGACCAACCTAACGTCCATCAGCGGGCCCGAAGCGGAGTTTTCCAAAGCGATGAAGTTGGCTGGCGTGACCCTTTCCTCGCGCCGCTTCGACCCTCAGTTCTTCCAGCAGTATCTCGAAATCGTCCAGATGATTCTCAACGAATTTCAACGGGAGAATCAGGAACGGATCGACGCGCAGTTACAGCAGTTGCGGGCTCGCTGGCACGACCTCGACACGAGGGGCAGGGCGGCTTTCGACGCGCAGGAAGCGAATAAGGACAGGTTCACCCGGGACATGTGCGATTTTGCATTGGACCAAGAGCGCTACACGGACGGTTCGACCCAATTCATCATGCCAAGCGGATACAACCGCGCTATAACGAATGGCGACGAATATATCCTCACCAACGACCGCAACTTCAGCCCTGGTGGAAACTGGCACGATTTACAGAAAGTCGGACTTTGAGCCTGGGCGGTTAGATCGCGTTATAGAAATATCATGGCGGGAAATCTAGGGGACCGTCTAAGGGTGCAACGCTCCAAATACTTTGTGGGGCGGGAAGCGGAGCTCAATCGACTCCGGGATGCCCTCCATAGCGATATGCCGGTAGCTTTTATTCATGGCGCTGCGGGGGTTGGTAAGACGACCTTGCTCCGTCAGTTTTCGACCGCATGCGTTGAGGGAGGCGTTGATACCTTCGCCATCGACGGAAGGGAGCAGGAACCCACTCCGTCAAGCTTTCGCGACCGGTATACCCATTTGATATCGGGTCGGGCTCCAGGCAGGTGCATGCTGCAAATCGATAACTATGAGGTCCTTGAGCCGCTGGACCAATGGCTTCGAGACAGTTTCTTGCCAGAGCTTCCTTCGGACACATTCGTCGTCATCGCAAGCCGAAGAGAACCTTCCACGGCCTGGAAAACGGACCCTGCGTGGCGGGGTTTGGTCACCGAAGTCCGCCTGGACAATCTCAAGCCGAACGAGTGCATGAGCTATTTGGACAAACGCCAGGTGCCGACGAGCCAGCACGAGTCGGTGCTCGCCTTTACGCGCGGCCATCCCCTCGCCCTGTCCCTTCTCGCAGACGTTGTGGGCGAGACCGGTACGGAATTTCGCCCCGAGCAGTCCGTCGACGTCATCGGCGCTCTTGTCGAGCGCTTCGTTGAAGTGGTTCCGACCGAGAATTGCCGCGTTGCGCTTGAGGTTTGCGCCCTTGCCCGAGTGACCGGCGAACCGTTGCTTGCGGCTTCCGTTAAGGATGCGGATTCCTCCGAGCTTTTCGCATGGCTCCGTTCGCTCTCCTTCGTTGAGTCGGGAAGCCTTGGCCTTCAGCCTCACGATCTCGCCCGGGATGCGATAGCCCTGGACCTTAGATGGCGCAATCCAGACCGGTTCGCGCTCATCCATCGACTCGTGCGCGAATTCTATGGCCGGGAGCTTTCGAAGGCTTCGGGGATCGCTCAACAAGCGGTTCTCTTCGACTACATCTTCTTGCATCGGCATAGTCCTGCCGTCAGCTCGTTTTTCCATTTCGACGCTGCGGTTCAGGGGTACGCGGACGCCCTGAATGAGCAGGATATTCCGGCGCTGATGAACATGGCTAAGGTCCATGAGGGTGATGCGTCGGCGGAGTGGGTGCGCCATTGGGCGCGAGAGGCCCCGGAAGCCTTTCTCGTCATTCGCGAAGTCGTTCAGGGCTCTCGCTCGCCGACTGGCTTTCTAGTCCAAATCGACCTCGGAAAACATGGCCGTTCTGAAGACCCCGCCGTTCTAGCCTGCGGCAGGTTCCTCCAGGCGAGAGCACCGCTCAAGGGAGCACAGCGGGCCACCTTATTCCGCACCTGGATGAGCCGAGATCAATATCAGTCCATTTCACCCGTGCAAAGTCTCTTGTTTGTTCACATCGTTCGGCACTATCTCACGACTCCAAACCTCGCTTTCACTTTCCTGCCGTGCGCCGATCCTGATTTGTGGGCGCCCGTTTTCGCCTATGCGGGCACACCTAGATTAGAAGAAGCCGATTTCGAGATCGGTGGCAATCGATTTGGGGTGTACGGGCACGATTTTCGGTCGACCACTCCGGATGCTTGGCTTCAGATGCTAGCCGACCGCGAGGTTCCATTTGCCTCTCCTCGGCAGGAAGAATCGGGCGAGCGCCAAGTGTTCGACGCCGCCGTGGTAGACGCCCTGAAATCTGGTTTCCTGCCTCACCGCTTGAAAGGAAACCTCCTGGTTGACGCGAAATTCGTCGATCGAGCTCTTACGGATGGCGATTCGCCCGAGCTTAGAGCGAGGGCACTGCAGACACTCTTCCGTGAAGCCGCGCTCTCATTGCGTGCCACGAGCGCGGACCTCAAGGCGTTCAAGGCCCTGAAGGCGGGCTACTTCGAGCCCTTTGCGACTCAGGAGGTTGCTGCGGAGAAGCTCGGTCTGGGGGTCGCCACCTTTCGCCGGCACTTAAGAGATGGCGAGCGGAAAGTTGCCGATTTTCTATGGACTAGAGAGCATTCCGGACCATAACCGCTCATCTGGCGATCATTCCGCTCATTTCCGCGACGGCGTTCGCTCCCTGATGTTAGAACTCTTCAACCAGCCCCGGTTAGGGGCGCCTTTGGAGAAACAAAAATGTCAACAAAACTAATTAGTCTTATCGCCCTCGCTTCCGTGGTTGCCGCGGGCTTCGCCTCTTCCATGCAGCGCGACAACAACAACCCTATGGTCGGTGGTCAGCCGATGATGCGGTCGATGACGATCGTCGACAACGCCGTCAACTCGGCCGATCACACGACGCTTGTTGCCGCCGTTAAAGCGGCCGGCCTCGTCGATACCCTAAAGGGCGCCGGCCCGTTCACCGTATTCGCCCCCACGAACGACGCGTTCAAGGACCTGCCCGATGGGACGGTCGACATGCTCCTTAAGCCTGAGAACAAGGACACGCTGACCAAGGTCTTGACCTACCATGTGGTATCTGGCCTGTACGACACCAAGGCTCTGAAAGCACTCATCCACAAGGGTGACGGAACCGGCACTTTAACGACCGTAGAGGGAGAGACCCTTACCGTCATGTTGAACGGTCCGACGAACATTGTTGTCAAGGACCAGAAGGGCGGAGTAGCTCACATATCCACCTACGACGTTTACCAGTCGAACGGCGTGATCCACGTCGTCGATAAGGTCCTGATGCCCTAACGCTTGCCATTCCAAAGGCAGCCGCGGACCCCGAGAGGGGGACTGCGGCTGCCCCAGCATCCCCCTGGCCTGCCTCGCGAACGCCTCCGAGCGCAGGACGGGTTAACCAAAAGGATAAAACCCATGAAAGCAACTCGCATACTCATTTTGATTGTCGCGGCCTTCGCAGCCATATGCGCGGCTATCGCGCAATCTGGACCTAAAGAGCACCATTTTCCTGTAACCAAAACCGACGCCCAATGGAAGAAACAGCTGTCCCCAGCAGCTTATGACATCCTTCGCAGGAAAGGTACGGAGAACGCCTATTCCGGCGCCTTTTGGGACAACCATGAGAAGGGAACGTACTACTGTGCAGGTTGTGGCCAGGCGGTGTTTTCTTCGTCCACCAAGTTTGACTCACACACCGGTTGGCCGAGCTTCTGGGCGCCTATAAACGCAAAGGCCATTCTCACCCAACCCGACCACAGCTTCGGCATGGACCGCACCGAGGTCATCTGCAGCCGGTGCGGCGGCCACTTGGGCCACGTGTTTGATGACGGACCGAAGCCGACCGGGCTCCGTTATTGCCTCAACTCTCCCGCCCTTGTGTTCAAGAAGAGCAAGTAACGGGATTGAAGGGCCGATCGATTGGGCCGCGGATCTATAAGTGGTGCCTGAGCTCATCGGAAAGGATTCACGATCCGCATTCCATCCACAATTCGGCCATGATCCATGTCTTCTGAATACAGCTCGTGGCAGCCAAGTGCCTTGGCTGCCGACGACCTACGTTTCATCATCCAGTGAAACTGTGATATTTTTCATTGTTTCACAGTCATTATCCTATTTGGCTTTTCTGCTCGATAGTGCAGTCGGATGCCATAGCCGAACTAACGGTAAGACGATGTTTCCAGACATCTTCAAGGCGCTTACGGACGAATGGGAGCGCCAGGAACCCGTTCGAACCAAAGGCGCCCTATATTAGATTCTGGGAGTCCCGTTATGCACGCTCGGGACTCCGGGCTAACATGATGATCCGATCTATTCTTCATTTTTCCATTGCGAACATTGCGCTTCTCCTCGTGTGCTGCCAATGCGTAGCACTTCAAACAGTCAAAGCTCAGAGGGCCGTCGCTTTGAGGGGCCTAGACCCTACTCAGTTGGTATCTGGAAAGGAGGTTGAGGGCAACGAAGCATACTCTTCCGATTACGGTCGGTTCCGCTACCTTTTCGCCTCCGCGACAAACCGCGATCTGTTCGAGTCCAAACCTGACCAATTTGCCGTTCGCGGTAACGGGTGCAGCGCGGTCAAGACTTGGATGCCTGGCGACCCTGCCAAGTTTTACGTTCGAAATGGCAAGATATTCCTCGTGGACTCTGACGATTCCCTGAACGAGATGAAGAAGAATCCCGATCCTCTGGTAAAGGCACTCGAGGAAAGAAAACGGGTCGCGATCATGCTGTTCCCTGGTGTCCAGATTATCGACTATTCGGGGCCATACGAAGTCTTTGGAGAGGCCGGGTACGAAGTCTACACCGTTGCCGCAAGCACCGAGCCCCTCCTCGCAAACATGTTCCAGACGGTTATCCCAACCTACACTTTCGATAAGTGTCCAAAGCCCGATATCGTCGTCGTTCCGGGGGGCAACGTTCCCAAAGCCGACCGAGCCGACCCGAGGATCCAGTGGATACTTGGCAATGCGGGTGCCGGGACTGAAATTTTATCGGTGTGTAACGGCGCCTTTTGGCTCGCCAACGCGGGCCTGCTTGATGGCAAGAAGGCAACCACCTACTACGGATTATTGGACTCCCTGAAGCAGGGTTATCCCAAGGTCGACGTCGTTTCTGACAGCCGCTTTGCCGACAACGGGCAGATCATCTGCACAGCGGGCCTTTCAAGCGGGATTGACGGGGCTCTGCATGTGGTGGAGAAGTTGGACGGTAAGGGTGCGGCCCAATACGTCGCGTTGAATATGGAATACAACTGGCAACCCGACGGCACATTCTTTCGGGGCGACTTCGCCGACAAATACCTTAGGCGAGCAGTTGGCCGCAACTTCGATTTCGGGGATGGCTCCGACTCGAACATTCTCGAGATGAAGGGGGACCGAGATTGGTGGGACCAGAGCTGGGAGATCAAAAGCCCAAATATCACCGCCAAAGATTATATGGCGAACCTATCCAAAAAACTCGCTTCCGGCTGGAAGCTTGTGAGCTCGGATTCCGGCGATACGGAGAGCACAAAATGGGCTTTCGACGGTGAAGACGGAAAGGCCTGGTCGGCGGAAGCGACGGTTCGGAGCGACGCGAATAGGAGTCTGGTGCTTCACCTGACGATGCGGCATAGCTAGGGGCGGAGAAACAATTTGAGCCTACGGCGCGTCGTCGATTATGTAGACGGATGTATTGTTTCGTCTGGTAAGATCCGAATGTGAGGACACCATCCCTTCCTCTGGTTGCGTTCGTGGGTTGCGCCATGATCTGGGGCAGCACATTCCTAGCGATCAGGGTTGGGAATGACTCTCTTCCACCTCTGTGGGCTTGCTCACTCCGACTGATTCTTGCCACGCTGATCCTGAACCTGATCCTCCTCGCCACGCGTCAGCGGTGGCCGAAGGGCGAGGCTCTCAAGGCGGCGGCGATGTATGGCTTTCTCGAGTTCGGGGTGAGCCTGCCCTTACTCTATTACGGCGAACGGGTCGTGCCCTCTGGGCTGGCCGCCGTTCTCTACGCGATTTGCCCGGTGGTGGCTATGTTCGGGGCGCGCCTTCTCGGAATGGAGAAGCTAAGCTACGGCAGACTCGGAGCCGCTTTCCTCGCGTTGGGCGGCGTGGGGGTCGTTTTTTGGCGGGAGCTCCAACATGGAAGCTCTCCACTTGGTCTCGGAGCTATCTTCCTTGCAGCATGCGCCGCGCCCTTGGCAGGGCTCACTCTTCAGCGGGGGCCAAGGCAGGGCGCCATTGGGGCCAACGCGGTGGGCGCCCTTGTTGGTATTCCCTTTGCAATTGTTGGGAGCTTCCTATTTGGCGAAACTCACAACGTACCTGGCACGGTCCGCGAGATTTTTCCTATCATTTACTTGGCAGTCATGGGCTCGGTGGGCGCATTCGTCATTTTCGCATGGCTTATCAACCATTGGAAGGCAACTACGGTGGCGTTTTTGGGGGTGATCGTCCCGGTAATCGCGGTGATCCTTGGCGCATTAGTGCGCCACGAGACTCTCGCCGCCGGCAGCCTGTTGGGAGGGGCGATCGTAATCGTGGGGGTCACGGTGGCCTTGCGTTCCGAACCTGGTACAAGGGCAGTCCTGTCCGCAGAGGCTGATCCGGCGCCAGGCCTTGCCTATGAAGTTTGCGCGGCGCAAGATTAATCGGGCCTTACGGAGTGTCCACTACGAAACGCCTGCGCGGGTTCAAGCATAGCCGCGCCTTAGTCTGTTTCAGCGGCTGGCATAGCGGGGTTACGGCTCGACCATCAATTCCCGGAAAGCGCCAAGCCAAGGCTCGTAGTTCTTCCAACGCTTGACTGCAGCCGTGTAAATAGGTTGCCGAACCTGCCACATGGTGGGAGTATTCACCGGGCGCTGGTTCGCCTCCGGACGCAGGCATTCGTCGCTCCATTCCAACCCCAGAAAATCGACGATGCGCCTGGTGGTCCCTTCTCGGTCGGCAACCATATCCTCATATTGAACCTCGATGATCGAGTCGGGCGGCAGGACCCGCTTATAGAAGTCCATTAGGCGTTGATACATCCGGTAGCCAAACACGATGTTTTCGCGCACGTACCCAAAGTCGACAGGCGACGAGTCCGGAGTCATGTAAATGGACAAAGCGGTGTCCACCGGGTCCCGCTTGCAATGGATTAGTTTCGCCCTAGGAAACGCGAGGTGAATAAGCCCTAACGAACTGTAGTTGCCGGGGGTTTTGTTTGTGACGTGCTTTTTTCCGGCGGCTTTCGTAGCGAGGAGATCGAGATATTTCGTTTGAACCCGCTTCAATTTTTGCTCGTCCAAGCTAAGGAGCAAAGGGTCCACAACCCCCAACTCGTATTCGCTCCAATAGGCCAACTCGCCGCCTGCTGCCACGTCTGGGTGACACGACACAATGTGTTCAGTCAGCGTCGTTCCTGACCGCATCATTCCAACGATGAATAGGGGCAGGTCGCTTTCCGAACCCCATGGGCGGTACTTCTCAAACAACTCCCTGGAATAAATGGCCTCGACGCGCTCGCTAAGTGCAATGTGTGCTCGCGGGTCGAATGGACGGCCCCCCAAGAAAATTTGCGCGGCAAGGATATTCGCCTCGTCGTATTCCTTGATTGCCGATTCGTATTCCCCAAGATCGTTAAACGCCTTTCCAATCGCAAAATGAATTGCGCATTGGTCGGATCCCATCGACTGGCCGCTCCGCAGAACGGACTCCATTTGCTCCACAAATGGCCGGTCCTGTTCCGTTATCTTGCGACCCATTGCCAAGGCGACGTATGAGGAGCCGCGATTGGGGTCAAGCTCTATTGCCTTCCTGAAGAACTCTTCCGCCTCCTCAAATCGGCCCGATTGTTGTAGGGTGCTGCCGAGGAGCCGAAGGGCCACTTGCAGGTTCGGTTGTAGCGCGATGGCCTCCCGCAAGTTATACTCCGCCTGAACGATGTTTCCCTCATGGAGAAACGCCTGGCCAAGAGCATATTTGCCCATTGGCAAGTCAGGGACGATTTCGTAGACTTTTCGGCACAGGATCGCCGCTGTTTGGAGGTCATTCCTGTTCTGAAGAATCTGGGCCAAGCCCAGGTAAGAGAGAAGTGCTTGCGTTGGGTCCAGCTCGATCGCTTGCCTGAACTCTTCCTCAGCCCCCGCCGTCATCCCTTGGTTCTGCAAGGTCAGCGCCAGATTCTCGTGAAAAAGAGCTATGTTCGGATTCAAGCTAATTGCCCGGCGATAGTAAGAAGCCGCATCTGCGAGCCTTAGCAATTTTAACGAGCAGGACGCCATGAACACGACTACCTCCAGATCGTCAGGCTGGAGATTCAACGCCTGTGCGCAATATTCCATTGCCTCCGAGAACAGCCCCTTCAGACTCAAAAGCATGCCGATGCTTCTCAAAGCGACAAGGCAGGTGGGATCGGCCGCCACCGCGCTCTTGAATAGCTCCAAGGCGGCATCGTGATTTCCGGCCGCAAGATATTCTTGAGCCCTGCGAACGAGATCATTCGGGTCTGCGACGCTCATGGACTAACCTCCTTCAGGAAGTCTTGCTCCTTGGTCTAGGCTCGTTGGTAACTCCCGACCATCGCGCATATCTTTTCCGGCGTTTGAATGAAACCTTGTACGATAACCTCATCGCAGGCGGCCGCGCAAGCTGCGCAAGGGTTTGGTCACGCGCCAACTCGCGGAGCCCTTGATCCGCTCGAGCTCTTCAGTGACCCGAGCCAATTCCTCTGTGGCGCTCTCCAAATCTTGTTTCAGTTTATCTTCCGCCGGGCTGGTTGGCCGGCGTGAACCGCGCACCACGTATTCGGAGGAGAAGTAGTCGTCCAAGACAAACGGCAATCGTGCCGCCGTTTCATCCAACTTATCCAACCGCTGTTGAATGTTGCCACTCTCCTCGCACGACTTCAAAACGGCAAGAAACTCGGAACCGTTCAGGTCAAGATCCACGAGCTCTAGAGGCAGTAACTCTAACTCGGTGAGACCGCGTAGCAATTGCACGAAGGAAAAAGGCGTGAAAACGGAAACGTGGGCATCCCGATATTCGCTTGCCCCAACCACCGACTTGACCAACGAGTAGGCCTGAGGCAGGGTGCGTTCAACTCTCAGGGTCGCGGGGTCGACCTCGCCAGCCCATGTGGCATCTGGGCCGTTAAAGCAAAGGTGCATCCAACAGTCCATCATTGCCCTTGGAGAGGGGCGGGTTCGACCTTCGAGAAAGTCTGCGACGACGTCGTCTATGTTGGTCACCCGCCGAAGACGATCAAACTCATAGTGCTTGTTTGGCGCGGCGAGAAATACGTGGCCGCCCGGACGTAGCACTGAGGCAAGATCGCGCAGCCATTGCAGCAGATTCGGCACGTGCTCGATGACGTGGGAGGCTGCAACGACGTCGAGATTGACCCAAGATCCAAGAATCTCCGTCAACGGACGCCCGTCGTTGACGAAATGAATTTCGCACAGATCCTCGGGCTTGTATGTTGGGCTTGTCGCAAACTTCTTTCGAAGCTCGTCCGTCGAGAGGTGGTCGATGTATCGAATTCCAGGAGTCGTCTGCGGTATCCACGGCCGATCGGCCGGACCGAATTCGAGACCGCGAATGGTCTCCAAATCGAGAAGAGCTAGGCATTCGCTCCGGCTAAGCATATGGATGATCCTACCCGACCAAGCGTAAAATATCGTTCGTGGCGAATTGGGTGGTGAGTATAGTCTAGCCGATAAAACCGTAAGTCTGAAAACATCGGAAAGCGGTCATGTCGGACTAAGCGAATGCCGTATACAATGAATGGGTGAGCACGAAGCAAAAGCTCGTTGGATTCATTGGATATGACGGGGTGACTTCGCTCGACATCGTCGGGCCGATGGATGCGTTTGCCGCCGCAGGAAAGTATATATCCACCATCGTCGGCCTGACTAGCAATGCGTTCGCATCGGAATCGGGCGTCGTTTTCAAGCCCACCCACTCCATTCACACCGCCCCTGAACTTGATACCCTGGTTATCCCCGGGGGGCGCGGCGTCCGGGTCGACCCCTTGATTCAGGCAAGGGTCTGTCAGTTCGTGGCGAGCCGGGCACAAACAACGAGGCGCATCGTATCTGTTTGTACCGGTGTTTACGGCATCGCTCCAACGGGGCTGCTGAACGGGCGCCGAATCACCACCCACTGGCGCTTTGCGGCCGACTTCGCCGCGAAATATCCTAAGATCCAGGTCGACTCCAACGCGCTTTACATCAAGTCAGACAAGTTCTATACATCCGCAGGAGTCACGGCAGGGATCGATTTAGCGTTGTCTCTGATCGAAGAGGATTTCGGTCGAGAACTGTCGCTCGACGTGGCACGCGAACTGGTCGTGTACCTCAAGCGACCAGGGGGACAGGAACAATACTCGGAGCCCCTTCAGTTTCAAGCGCGGGCAGAGGACGCCTTTGCCGACATAGTCGCCTGGATGACCGGCCACTTACAGGAAGATCTGTCTATCGACGCCCTCGCTGAGCGGGCATCTCTCTGTCCGCGACATTTCAGCCGCAAATTCAAGGCGGCATTCGGGATGCCGCCCGCTGCATTTACCGAAAAGCTCCGGCTGGACGAAGCCCGCAAGCGGCTAACGGAGACGAGCAGCCCCGTGGCCAGCATCGCGGCTTCGGTGGGATTTTCTAGCGACGATACCTTCCGGCGGGCCTTCGAACGCCATTACGACATTCCGCCAACGGCTTATCGCGGGCGCTTTGCAAGCGCTCAGGCAAGCTACTCTCACGAGGAATGGATATGAACAGGGCCTTACGCCTCCTCACATTCATGCTGGCTGCGAACCAGTTGGCGACATTGGTTTGTTATTGCCCAACGCTTAGCCCCGCGAATGGAGCGCGTTCACCCGTATTTGACGCCTGCCGGCTGAGAGCCTTGCTCTGGTCGAGACGGCGTTGAGAGCCGGAGGCAACACGAGGTTCACCGAAATCCTTCTTCCTCGTGCGCGGCACAACCTTCAGATAGTCCCGAGACGCGGAGCGCCGTTCGCCTGGGATCACGTGGCTCCAGGATGGCCCGATCTTATAGTCGCTTGGGTCGCACGTAACGAGAAACCACGTTAGACTGGAACCTAGCGTCCGTGCGAAACGTCGGGAATTTAACGGTGGCTTCTTGCTCCGGACCAGAGTTAGCGTGGAACGACCCGAGAAGACTCCCGAAGCCGCGGCCAAAGCGCGGAAGCAGGATGCGCAGGACCTCTCAAGGGCTCAAGGCCCGGAGACGCACAAGCCTGCCAAGCCCTGGTGGCATTCTGTCGGACCTGGGTTGATTACCGGATGCGCGGACGACGACCCCTCTGGCATTGGCACGTATTCCGTAACCGGCGCTCAGTTCGGATATCAGCTTCTGTGGCTGGCCCCATTTTGTTTGCCGTTCATGATCGCCGTGCAGGAGATGTGCGGCCGAGTCGGCGTCGTCACCGGTAGAGGCCTTGCTTCGGCCATCAAGGGCAACTATCCGAAGTGGATGCTCTTTGGCTCTCTGCTGTTGCTGGTCAGCGCAAACACCTTTAACATTTACGCGGACCTCAACGTCATGGCGGCGTCAGCCCAAATGCTGTTTCATGGGTCGTTCTGGTTCTGGCTTGCTATTTGGACGGCTGCGATCATCCTCATGCTCGTCTTTATCCCCTATCGGCACTACGTTCGCTGGCTGAAATGGCTTTGTTTGGCGTTACTTGCCTACGTAGTCGTTGCGTTCATGCCGTCGGCCCATATCGATTGGAAGCAGGTTGGGGTCCATGCTTTGACTCCTAATTGGCGTAATGATCCCGCGTTTATCATGACGGTGGTTGGATTTCTGGGAACTACCATTTCGCCCTATCTCTTCTTCTGGCAAGCCAGCGAAGAGGTGGAGGAGGAGATCAAGGAGGGAACTGCCGACGCGCCTGGCCATCGCACCACCAGCCCCAGCGTCAAGGAGATGCGTGCCTTGCGAGGTGACACGGTCGTAGGAATGGTCGCTTCTCAGAGTGTGGCTTTCTTCGTCGTGGTCTGCACTGCTGCGAACCTGCACGGTAAGGGAATTACCGACATCAATACCGCCCAGGACGCTGCACGGGCTCTATTGCCATTGGGGAAGTCGGCTTATTGGCTCTTTACCCTCGGTATCTTGGGCACGGGGTTGCTTGCCATTCCCACCTTGGCCGGATCGGTCGGTTACGCCGTAGCGGAAACATTTGAGTGGCGATACGGTCTCTATCGGCGCTTCATACGCGCACATCATTTCTATGCCGTCATCGGGCTTTCGGTTTTGGTCGGCTACGCAATGAACTTCGTCAAGAGCATCAGTCCTGTGAAAGCTCTGCTCTATTCGGCAGTGCTAAACGGCGTATTTGCCGCGCCTTTGATTGTGATGCTCCTACTGGTTTGTAATAACGAGAAGATCTTTGGAAAGCACCGAAATGGGCGCTGGTCCAACATCTTCGGCTGGGCCACAGTGGTGTTCATGGGGACGGCCGCCGGCATCATGATCTGGTCGATGGCGACGGGAAAAGGATCCTAATCGTGGGATATTCAGAACCGCATCACGATTACGGTTACAGATAGCTGCAATCCGTCGAAGTCGACCGGCGTGGGTTGGGTAAATACGCGGTATTTTGCATCAAGTTGGACGCGGCCAAACCTCAATCCGGCTTCGATCCCTGCATCGGCGCCAAGCCTCTTTGCGCCAAAGTGAGCGCCGCCGGGCGTGTCAAAAGAGTAATCCATATAAGCCGGCCCCGCTAGGAGCTTGCCAAAAGCGCCGAAATCTCTTGCGATGGGAACGCGATATTCAATTGATACCTGGGGCGAAAGAACGAAAAGCTTGCTCGACGAGATGGCGAGATCAAACAAATCAAATCCGAAATCGAACCTGGTGCGCTTGCCGCCAATTGTAAAGCTTCCGAACCCAAGCCCCAAAGCCGCAGGAGAACTTCCGAATACCGAGCGGGCCAAGGCAGACGATGGCAAGTAGCGTTCATAGGTGGCCGATACCGCCGATACTGGCAGCCTTAGTCGCTTCCGCCGGTTCAGATTTGATAAATAGTCTGCAAGGCGGCGGTTTTGCTCGGTGCTAAGCAAAGGCCTTAGATCCTGGGCCATTTCGGCCCGGCTTTCGTCGATCTTCGCTTGCCGTTGCCTTGCATTGAGGCTCGCATCCGCCTGAATTGCGGAGATTTCCTCTCTGCTGCGCCGCACGATCGCCTCGATTTCCGGCTTTTGGGCATGGGTGGGGGACAGCAGCCGGTCAATTTGATCAACCAAATCGCCAGATTGGGACGCCAAGAGCGACGGCCAGGGGATGGGCGGGCAAGCAAGACCAGGCGATGCGAAAGCTAGTGCTCCGAGCAGGCATAGTGACAAGTGGGCGCCAAGTCGAGGCCTTGCCAGATTCGATCGTTGGGTCATGGGTCTTCCGTTCGCACCTGCCACAAGATGCAGCACGAGTTTATCCCAAGCCGCTAGTACTCTTAAATGGAGCCAGATCGCTCTCGGTTACGCCTGGTATACGCCGTCAAGCCCGAGCCACATCGCCTTACAGATGTTTTCGCAGCTCGTCCGGGCTGCATCAAACTCTGCATCTGAGAGCTTATCAACTGCCTCGTGCAAGATTTCGACTTCCGAGAGATCGTTGGCATGGACTTCAAAATATCGCATTCCCTCGGGGGCGACATCGTAGTGGGTTTGCAACCCAGCCAGCTTGCTCGCGGAGGTTCGAGGCTGCTGCGCCTCAAAGGCGTAAAGCGCGCCCACGCAGGTTCCTGGTATGGCGAAATCCTTTCGTGCCAGTTCGACTAGCACCTCGGTCTCGACACGACCGATGGCGTCGCCAGCGCCGATCGAAGTCCGGAATCCTTGCCAAAGCTCTTCATGGTAGCGCTCCTCATCAGCCAGAGCATGGAGTCCCATGGTGTCCCATCCAATTGCGATGGTGGCGATGAAGTGGCCGTAGTCGGCGGCGTATGCTTGTAGTTTCGAAGCCGGCAAGGTTCCTGCGACCCAGTCCTGATAGAACGGGTGATTGTTGAGGTCATGCTGGCTGACGATCGAATCGAGTTCTGCGATGCGGCCCATAAGCTGTTATCGTACCCAAACGCCAGCAATGCGAGATGCCGATTCCCAGGGTTAAGACCCCTTTTCAAACCTAATGATTGACGATGGGGTGAGATAGCTCGCCGTTCACGGGACCACGGAGTATCCAGTCAAAAATCGCTTTCGTATCTTGGGCGGAAAGCGGTTTTCGGCCCTTGGGCATTTGTGGATTTGGTCCACTGATCTTAGTGTAGAGAGCGCTAACGCCAGGCCCTCCCGCTAGGACGATCGGGCCGTGGGCTCCTCCCTTCATAACGCCGTTGTAGTTTGTGAGATCAAGACTGCCCGCTGGGGTTGCACCCGAATGGCATGGCATACAATTCTTGGTTAGAATGTCCTGGATTGCGATATATCTTCCGGCGGGGATGGGGGCGGCGGACTCCGGCTTTACCTTTTTCGGAGGCAATGTAAAGTTAGAACCCTGATTGCATCCAAAGGCGAAAATAAGCAGGCACACACACGCCAACAGAGCCGAAATTCTCATCAATAAAATCCTACCGTATACGGTGATTAAAAGTCAAAGGAGCTAGCCAGGTTTCCCTAACTAGCTCCTTGTTTATCGTCAGATCAGATACCCTTACCGAGGGAGCGGCTGCACAGGCATGGGAATAACCTTATTCCCGCCTTTTATCACCTTTGTCGTCCTCTGGTCAGCGTTAACCTGAGCCTGAGGGCTCGGTTGACTCGATCCGCACCCCGCAAGCGGGATTGCGATCGAAACTACAGTCACTATCAGCAAGAGATGTCTTTTCATATTAGTTGATGTCGCTCAACGTGCCGTCGAGGGCCCAGAGATAGCCCGTAGGAGCAGCAAGGCCGAGGGCGTTTGTGCAACCCACGTACTTGTTGTGACCGCTGCTGATGAGTCCGTTAAGAACCGCACCAGTGTTGTAGTGGTAGACGGGATCCGGGTGGCTCGCCGCAGTGGCGCTCGTGAAGTCCGTACCGCCCGCAAGCTTGCCTGCGGCTACGTACTTGGCATGGCCGTCGACGAAGCCGACGTTCGCGCCAGCGTAGGGGCTCGTTGCCCGGACGTCTGCCGTGAGAACGCCGATCGGATCGGCGCCTGCCCATCCGCAATAGCCGAGAGCAACCGAACCGGCGACCGAGTGAGGAACCGTGGTGCCGAAGCAATACAGACCCGTGAAGAAGACGCGATCCTGAGAAGGAAGCATCGAGAAGTCCGTACCGGGTGCATTGGCGAACGCGCTACCGGTGGCAGCGGTCGAGTTCTGCAGTCCGATGCTCCACTGAGCGGCGAATCCGCCGGTCGTGGTGAACATAACGGTCTGTGTCGGGTCGACGTCGGTCGTGGACGAACGGCCGTTGCCGCTCTCTGTGGCGGTCGAGCAACAGATGGTTCCGTTGCCGATGTCAGACGTTGTCTGGAACGACAATGGCGAAAGGAACTCATAGTTGTAACCATAGTCGGCGGAGCCGTTCTGGTATGCGAACGAGTTGTACGGCTTGAGAGCAGGAACTCTACCGGACACGTATGTTCCGGCAACGCCGGCGTGGCTCCAGATTCCCTGAGGATCGCCCGTACCTGGGTCGACGTAGATGCCCTGGCTCTTGATGTAAGGCAACAGGATGAGAGTCCAAGCCTCGGCGGTGGGTACCGGCGAAGTCAGGTTGCTTACGCAGCTGTAGGGGCTGGTGCTCGGGCAGCCGCCGTCGCAGATGTCTTCAGCCGACAGGACGAAGTTGTCGTCGTAGTCGTTCTGATAGATAAGATCCGCGAGGGTGATCTGCTTGACGTTGGCGAGGGATGCAGCTCTCTTAGCAGCAAGCTTCGCCTGCGCAAAGACAGGGAACAGGATAGCAGCCAAGATCGCGATGATAGCAATCACGACCAATAGCTCGATAAGTGTAAAAGCATTCTTTTTCACAAGAGTCCTCCAAAATAATGGTGAATTGGAAATCGAGGGCCGCGAACGGCATTTACTCGTTCTCCATCCATTCGATACATGTTCGAAGAATGAAGGTTACAGTTGTAGAAAAAAACCCGGATAAATCACACAAATTGAAAGGAGCTACCCGGGTTTCCCCGTGTAGCTCCTTATTTACCGTCGGATCAGATACCCTTACCGAGGAAGTGGCTGCGTTGGCATGGGAAGAACTTTATTCCCGCCTTTTATCACCTTTGTCGTCCTCTGGTCAGAGTTAGTCTGAGCCTGAGCGCTCGGTTGACTCGATCCGCACCCCGCAAGCGGGATTGCGATCGAAACTACAGTCACTATCAGCAAGAGATGTCTTTTCATATTAGTTGATGTCGCTCAACGTGCCGTCGAGGGCCCAGAGATAGCCCGTAGGAGCAGCAAGGCCGAGGGCGTTTGTGCAACCCACGTACTTGTTGTGACCGCTGCTGATGAGTCCGTTAAGAACCGCACCAGTGTTGTAGTGGTAGACGGGATCCGGGTGGCTCGCCGCAGTGGCGCTCGTGAAGTCCGTACCGCCCGCAAGCTTGCCTGCGGCTACGTACTTGGCATGGCCGTCGACGAAGCCGACGTTCGCGCCAGCGTAGGGGCTCGTTGCCCGGACGTCTGCCGTGAGAACGCCGATCGGATCGGCGCCTGCCCATCCGCAATAGCCGAGAGCAACCGAACCGGCGACCGAGTGAGGAACCGTGGTGCCGAAGCAATACAGACCCGTGAAGAAGACGCGATCCTGAGAAGGAAGCATCGAGAAGTCCGTACCGGGTGCATTGGCGAACGCGCTACCGGTGGCAGCGGTCGAGTTCTGCAGTCCGATGCTCCACTGAGCGGCGAATCCGCCGGTCGTGGTGAACATAACGGTCTGTGTCGGGTCGACGTCGGTCGTGGACGAACGGCCGTTGCCGCTCTCTGTGGCGGTCGAGCAACAGATGGTTCCGTTGCCGATGTCAGACGTTGTCTGGAACGACAATGGCGAAAGGAACTCATAGTTGTAACCATAGTCGGCGGAGCCGTTCTGGTATGCGAACGAGTTGTACGGCTTGAGAGCAGGAACTCTACCGGACACGTATGTTCCGGCAACGCCGGCGTGGCTCCAGATTCCCTGAGGATCGCCCGTACCTGGGTCGACGTAGATGCCCTGGCTCTTGATGTAAGGCAACAGGATGAGAGTCCAAGCCTCGGCGGTGGGTACCGGCGAAGTCAGGTTGCTTACGCAGCTGTAGGGGCTGGTGCTCGGGCAGCCGCCGTCGCAGATGTCTTCAGCCGACAGGACGAAGTTGTCGTCGTAGTCGTTCTGATAGATAAGATCCGCGAGGGTGATCTGCTTGACGTTGGCGAGGGATGCAGCTCTCTTAGCAGCAAGCTTCGCCTGCGCAAAGACAGGGAACAGGATAGCAGCCAAGATCGCGATGATAGCAATCACGACCAATAGCTCGATAAGTGTAAATGCACGCTTTTTCACAAAAGACCTCCGAAATAATGATGCCTTGGTCGGCGTGGTCCGTGAAACGGGTTGAACACGACGCCAATGAACATTCGATAACTATGATACAACAAATGTTCCAAAATGCCAAGCCAATCGATAAAAGTGTCAGCTTAGAGCAATAACTGGCATACAGACGTTGAAAAGGAGGCCTCTAACCACCCCAAAGGTTGGGGAAAACGTTTCCTTATCATGCCGCTGGATTAGCCTATCGAGCGTTCTTTCCACATTCGAAAAGGAACGTGTCGAGGGCCTTCACAACGTCTTTGTCCTCATAGAGGATCTCAGGTTCCAAGCCCTCCATTGGCGGTCCATGCCGGTCTGGCGATGTAGCCAAATCCACAAAGTCGGCTTCGTCCGCTGCGATCAGACCATCGGCGCCAACCAGCTTTAGGAACGCATAGCTGTGCCGGCCCCTCATATAGGGCCCTGGCAACGTGACGACGGGGGTCCCTACCGTCAGCGATAAGATGGTCGAATTGCCTCCGCTCCAATCGATTGGATCGATGGAAACCTGAGCCAGGCGCAGAACCGTGTCGTAATCCTCTGGGGGCAGGAATCCGAGAACTCTATACTCGATTCCGAGCTGCTCGAGCCGTTTCTCCCAAACCGGAGACGAGAACACGGTCACGATGGGCCACCCTGAACGGTCGTAGATCTCCTTGAATAGGTGATCTCGCTCCGGCGTCCACTTGGATAGCTTCTGACCCATAAAGACAAAGGGACCATCGGGTAATCCAAGCTCTTGCCGCGTCTTGTTGGACGGCGGCACGTGAATGTTTCGCATGCACAAACCCGACCGCGGCAGACGCACTAGCCGCTCCGAATATTCTTCCTCGGCTCCTTCCGGCTCCATCAAATCCGAGCTTAAGTAGTAGTCGATCGTTGGAAGCCCGCACGTCACCGGATGACCCCAAGCCGTGCACTGCGCTCGCGCTAACCTCAGGCTCGCGTACTGGTAGTCAATCCCGTTCATGCCAAGTCCTGGGTAGATCAGAACGTCGAGATCGAGACCCTTGACGAACTCCGCCGCCCTTTGCACATTTCCCTGAAGCCAGAAGAAGTTGTCCGCCGCAATCCGAAAATGGTTGGTGACGTGATCGGCAACATCGCCTGTCAGCAGGGCATAGGACTCGATCTCGTCGCAGTGGTTTTCAAGCCAGCCGACTGCCCAGTTGGCGCCGTTGTTATGCCGTATGCGCGTGCCCATGTACCCGACTCGAAGCTTTCCCGGCTTGCGAGGACCCTCAATCGGCGTCACAAGATGCGGCAGGGTCTTCGCGGCGAGACCGCAAATCCAATCGCCTTGCCTGGAAAGCGTTTTGCGCACCGAAAGACCCTGATAAGGCAGTTCGAACAGAGTGTTGCCGGCCAAAGCGGTATACATCTCTACCGGATCCCACTTCGTTTCGATGAGCCGGTCGAGGGACCTTTCAATTCGCTCCCGCTCCTCGAGGAGCTCTTCCTGGGACTCGTAAACGTCGGGAAGCGTCAGCATTCCCATCGCATGGAGGGGAACGCTCATGTCCAATGATTCCAAAGCTTTTCTGATCGTCGCGCTGGTTTTGGACCGGCGTAGCGGCGTTAGCTCTGGCCCAGTGACGAGTTGGGCGTGAACCTCCCCGGGGGCAACCGGGAACTCCACGTAGGTTCGGTCGATGGCCTTGGGCAGGGCCACCGACCCCTCGAGCACCTTCCCGGCAAGGTCCGGCTGAGTTAGCAGGAGCTTAAGTGATAGCGTCATGATGTACAGATCTTCGGGGCAGCCCCGCGCATGCATCGCCTGCCTGATCCCTTGATGCGTGAGTGCGCCTATCTGCGTTTGCTCGACCAAGCCCTCTGGACCGAAAGCGTGCCCGGGATCCTCGAGAATGGACCGGCATACCCCCGCATCGGTCGACGCCATCATGCGGCACAGAATCGGCCTAAACTCGTACGCAGAGCACAAGCCGTCCACAAGGAGCGGGCATGGCTTTGGCGTCGCCCGATGGTATTTGGATTGTGAGACGGCTATTTCGAACTCTTCTATTCTCTGTACCAAACCTTCTATTTCGAGCTGGCTAAAGGTCTTTTTGATCCCGTCGAAGAGATAGAGGATTTCGGGAACGGTCGCCACTGGGCGGCTGTGGCAACAATAGTTGCACCCTGGTTTGCAAGCGACGGGTTCTGCTAACGATTTATGGTAGTCGTCTATGTGCCGATCGACCAAGAGGGTGATATGGCGCATGATGCGATTTGAGTGATCTGGTTTTCTATCGCTCTGAAAACCGATTGCGAAGGCACGCATGGCCGTTTCGCCGGCGTTGAGGGCTCTCGGCGGAATATCCTTCATAAGCTAACTGATCATCCTCTGGCACATCGTAGTTGAGGCAACAACTTCTACGGTTCCCAGCGTTCCCAGGGCCCAAGCTGGCGCCGAACCTACCCTACTTGGTCTGGGTCGAGAAGTTCGCGAAAAGCCCCGAGCCAAGGCTCATACCGTCTCCAGCGATCAAGCGAACTCTTGTAGACGGGCTGGCGCGCTTGCCACACGCTTGCGGTGCGGATCTCCAACTCGTTATCCTCCGGACGCAGGCAGGCTTCGTCCCATTCCAGTCCCAAGAAGTCCATCAATTTCCGAGCGGTCTCTTCCGTGTTCTCGACCATATCGCTATATTTGATCTCAATGAGCCTGTCTGACGGAATGACCTTGCGCCAATGAGCCGTCAACCGCTGGTAAGCGTGGTAGTTGTAAACCAGGTCCTCGGGAAGATAAACGTAGTTTGGCGGCGCGTCGAACGGCGTCATGAACAGGGAGAGGCAGTTGTCTACCGGGTGTCGTTGAACATGCACGATCTTGGCCCGGGGAAACACCTGGAGAATGCGCCCAAGGTGCTGATAATTCCAGGGCGCCTTATCCGTAACTCGAGGCAACCCCTGACCATATCTATCGAGGATGCTTAGATATTCGTCGGCAAGAGCGTGCAGCCGTTCCGGCGTCGCTGCCAGTGCTGCATCGTCTGGCACGAAATCGTTCCAGAATCGAAGCTCTCCCGCCGCAGCCACTTCGGGATGGGCGCTGATAACGCGGTCTGTAAGCGTTGTGCCCGATCGCGGAAGCCCGACTATCAGGATTGGTTTCTCGCTTTGCGATCCTAAAGAAGCCCCGTTTTCGAAAAAGCCCGGTTGGTAAAGACTGATAAGCCGGTCGATTTCAGCTGAGTGCTTCTCCCTATCAAACGTTATGCCAAGGAGTTCTCGGTTGAGCCGATGCGCACGCGTAAAGGTCTCAATCGCCTCTTGATATTCGCCAAGGTCGTTGCGGGCCTTTCCCAAGGAGAAAAGCAGCGATACCCTGCTTGCCATTCCTATGGAGGGGTCCTTAGTTAGGGCAGCGATCCGCTCCACCAGGTCCCTATCGCTCTCCTTGAGCTTCTTGATCGTAACGAGCACGCTGTAAGGGCCGCTCTCTTCCGGGCAGAGCTCAATCGCTTTTCCTAAAGTTACTGCCGCGTCGTCGAACCGGCCAAGCTGCTGCTGAATATTGCCGAGCAAGGCGTAAGCGCTACCGCTAGGCTCTCTTGCGATGACAGATTCCACGCAAACCTCGGCCTCGTTTAAATCGCCATGGCTGTAACAAATCGCCTTGGCCCTGAGCAAGTCCCTGCCTGGGCCCGGCTCAGCGACCTCATACCCTCGCTGAAAGACGGCTGGCGCCGAGGCGTCTCCCGACGACATTAGAGCGTGCCCAAGGTTATCCCATGCGTCCACTGATGATGAGTCGAAGGATAGCGCCTTTTTATACTCTTCCGCGGCTTCGGCGTACCGAGACAGCTTATGGAGCGCGACTCCCATTTGATAGTGAATGGCGCCCGGCTTGTCTGATCCTGTTAGGGCGTTAGCGAAGGCCCCAAGCGCAGCCTCGTAACGGCCGATCAGCATATTGCCAAGTCCTAGGCTGCTCCACACCTGTGCGTTCCCCTGCTGGAGGGCGACGATGCGCTCGTAGGTTTCAATCGCACGTAGGAAATCCTCCCGCTGCCAATAGACCGACGCTAAAACGTTTAGGGTGTCGACTCGCTTTGGATCCATTGCGAGCGCTTCTTGGAGGGTTGCTATAGCCGCGTCGACTCTTTCGGTGAGAGCCTGGATTCGTCCTAGCAATCCAAGCGATTCGGCCGATTTAGGGATGCTTAAGCAGATGCGCTCCGCTTCCGACAGGTTCCTCGCCCTAAAAGCGGCCTTGGCGGATTCCAGTGGGGACAACTCCACGTATGATTATAGCTGTTAGAATGAGGTATGAGCCGATTAGATAAAGCGATCGCAGACAACCTGGACCAGATCGTCACGATTCGACACGACCTTCATGCACATCCCGAACTCGGGTACGCCGAAAAGAGAACCAGTTCGGTTGTTGTTTCTGAGCTTGACAAGGCCAAGATCCAGCATGCGCCAGGCTTAGCCGGCGGAACCGGGGTGTTGGCCTACTTGCCGGCAACGACCGTATCGCCTGAAACTGCGGCAACCATCGCCCTTCGCGCCGACATGGATGCCCTGCCGATAAAGGAGAACACGGGGAAACCCTATTCGTCGCAGAATCCCGGCGTGATGCACGCCTGCGGCCACGATGGCCACACGTCGATACTAATCGGCGCCGCGAAGGTGCTTGCGGAGGCTGAGCGTCCTAACAATATCTTGCTTCTATTTCAGCCGGCGGAAGAAGGCGGGGCCGGCGGTAAGCGCATGTGCGAGGATGGCGCTCTCGACGGAAAGGTTCTTGGACGCCCGGTCGATCGTATTTTCGGCTTGCACGGATCCCCGTTGATCCATGTTGGGCAGATCGCGACGCGTAAGGGAGCGATGCTCGCCTCAGCCGACGGCTTTGAAATCCGAGTTAAGGGAAAGGGGGGCCATGCCGCGATGCCACACTTCGGCATCGACCCGATCGTTGCCGCGAGCCACATCGTGGTCACCCTCCAGACTATCGCATCTAGAAATATATCGCCGCTCGATTCTATCGTGGTCACTATAGGACAGGTTCAGGCTGGTTCGGCGAGCAACATCATTCCGGATGAGGCTCTCATCGTTGGAACCCTCCGCACCTTGAACATGACCACGAGGGAGTTGGGCCAGCGACGGATTCGCGAAATCGCCGCATCGGTTGCAGAGGCGCTTGGGGCGGAAACTTCCATATCCTGGCTTTACGGATACCCCGTCACATGGAACGACCCGGTGGCGACCGCTGAGTTCAGAGAAGCCGTAGGGCCAGCGTTCGGCGATTTGCTGGTGGCCGAAGACGTTGAACCCGTGATGGGGGCCGAAGACTTTAGCTTCTATGCCGAAAAAGTGCCCGCGTGTTTCTACTGGTTGGGCCTCTTGCCCACTGGTGAGCAGAGATACCCCAATTTGCACGCGGCCGAGTTTGATTTCAACGACGATGCGATCCCATTCGGAGTAAGAGCGATGTGTTCGTTGGCCCTCTCCGAGTACAAGGGCTTGGAGGCGGGGCGCAGGGAGCTTGCGGCCAGGGTTTAGCGGCTCATACTAATTAAGGGTTTAGAGCAACGCGCGGCCATTAATTTGCCTGCAAACAAGCTTCCTGTGAGATCACCTTGGCGCCGATGGTTGAAAAAGCAAGATCGCTGGTTTATGAATCGTTAAGCACTGGGGCGACGCCCCAACGAGTTCTAACCGCAATCAGGCTGGTGGATCAGGCTCTCCAAAATGGGATAGACGTAAACAGAGAGGGGCAGGCCAAGGAATGCTGCGCCAAGGGATGCAGCCACTGCTGCCACATGGTGGTCCATGCCACGATAGCGGAGGTCGTTCAAGCCGCGGATTACGTCGGAAGAGAGTTCTCCGCCGAGCAGCGCTCTGAACTAGACGAGAAGCTTTACGCTTACGAGCGTGCAGTAGCGCCATTCTTTGGCCGCAACCTAGGCGATGTACGCACGCAGTGTCCTCTTCTGAATGACGGGTTCTGCACAATTTATGAAGCCCGCCCACTCCGTTGTAGAGGCGTGAACTCGCTGGACGTTTCGGAGTGCGAACGCCAAAAACTCCATCCTGAACTTGAAATCGCTCCGCCACGCACCGCCGGTCAAATGGAACTGACCCGCGAATCCATTAGAGGCGTGCTTCAGGGGCTTTCGATGTGCAGTCCGGACGCCGGAATATTGGACTTTGCCCGGGCTTTACGCATCGCTCTCCAACGTCCCGATGCTTTCGAGAAGCATCTTGCGAGGCAAAACCCATTTAACCCGGCGAGAGCCCTCCCAAGCGTGACCGAACAGCCTAGAGTGGAAGGGGCGAAAGCCTTCTATCCCGCTTACAAGCCGGGGGAAGAACCTGCTGGCTCATGCGTGGCGGCAGATCTTATACATCACTTTGAGCTGTATGTGAAAGGAGACACGGCAGGGGCAATACGAGAGTTGACCGGTCACCACCCCATCAACCTGCTCAGAAAGGTCATCCTTCCCCACGTTTATCGCAGCGAAGACGAGATATCGTTTTGGCGTGAACACCTGATCAAGGTGATAGGGGAGTTGGAAGAGGCCGAGTTCGACCCGAGAGAAGCTTACGACGGCCTACAAGCGCTAAACACCTTCGAAATCGCCTACCAACAATACAACGACCGTGATGTATTGTCCCGGCTGGGTAGAGTCGTATGCGAGAGGATAACCGGGCGCGCACTGCCAGACCTATGCCAACCGATAGAGCGCCGGAGGGCACATGGCAAGATCAAAGTTGGCTATATCAGCGAAAACCTAACCTTCAGCAATGGCGGCAGTTGGGCGTTGGGGTGGCTCAAGAACCATGGCGAGGACGTCGAAACCACGGCCATATGCCTGAGCGATTCGCCCGATCTTAGAACGCAGCAGTTTCGCATGGCCGCCGATCACTTCCTCCACTTCACCAAAGGAAATCCCGCGAACGCGAGGCAGATCAAGGAACTCGGGCTCGACGTTCTGATCTACACCGACATCGGAATGAGTGGTCGGAATTATCAATACGCGAGCATGCGCTTGGCCCCAATTCAGTGCACGGCCTGGGGACACCCCGTCACCAGTGGCCTGCCCACCATCGACTATTATCTTTCCTCTGAGTTAATGGAGCCGTCGAACGGCCAGGATCATTACACGGAAAAGCTGGTCAGGCTTCCGGGCTCCGGGCTTTGCTATGAGCGGGATCCGAACCCGGCCGCGGAACTGGTTAAGAGCGATTTTGGTTTGGATGACGGCCCGCTGTACCTGTCCTGTCAAAACCCGATGAAATATCTCCCTCGGTGGGACTTCATCTATCGGGACATTCAGATTAAAACTGGCCGCCCAATCGTATTTGTGGAAGGCTCGGCGGCAGTAAATACGGCGCCATGGAAGGAACGATTCGCAGATGCTGGAATCGAGGCGGTCTGGCTTCCTGCATTGGGAATGTCCGATTTCTTGGGTCTCATTAATTTGGCCGACGTATGCCTTGATACCCCTGGTTGGAATGGCGGGAACACAACTATTCAAGCGCTAAGCGCGGGGATTCCGCTCGCCACCCTGCCGGGCGAGTTCATGCGGGGCAGGCATAGTCTCGCATTCTGCCAAATCGCGGGGGCGCCTGGGTTCGTGGCTCGAGACGCAACCGACTACGTGGACCTTGCTGCGTCGCCAGATCGACTACGGTCGGCGATGGCGAGTCTCAACTCACAAGCCTTGTTCGACGACAAGCGGCCAGTCGTTGCACTCGACGAGTTCTTTCGCTCGCACTTCTGAGTTGCTACGCTCCGATTTGGCGTGCCAAGATCGCCTTGGCCCCGGCTAGAGCCTCGTCCAATTTGTCAGGATTACGCGCGCCCGCGGTAGCGAAATCCGGCTTTCCGCCGCCGCCGCCACCGGCAATGCTTGCAACCTCGCCCACCAGTTTGCCCGCATGAGCCCCCGCGGCAACGGCATCGGCACCTGCTTTGCACACGAGGGTGATCTTGCCATCGTTCACAACCGCCACAAGCGTCACCCGTTTTGGACTTGCGTCCGTGAATGCGTCCGCCACGCGCTTTGCCTCGTCGGCGTCGCCTTCTTCCAGCTTCGTAAAAACCAGCTCCAGGTTGCCCACGGGCTCCTGCGTCTCAGCGCCCGAGCCGGCCGAATGAGTTCTCATCTTCTCGACTTTGCGCTTCTCTTCTCGTAATGCTCCAACCGTGCGCTGGATCGCGCCGACGAGATCCGAAGGGCTCGCCTTAAGCAATTGGGCCGCCTCACGCAAAGACTGGTTTTGGGATAAGACCCAGGCGTACGATTTCTCCCCCGTTATGGCCTCGATCCTTCGCACACCGCTTGCCGCCGAACCCTCGCTTACGATCTTGAAGAGCCCAACTTCGCTGGTGGATTTCACGTGGCACCCGCCACATAGCTCGAGGCTGAACCCATCGATCTGCACGACGCGCACGCGATCGCCATACTTCTCGCCAAAAAGGGCCATCGCTCCCATTTCCTTCGCCTCGACGATCGGAACGTCGGTGCGAATGGCTACGGGTATCGATTCCAGGGCTTTCTCGTTGACGATGCGCTCGACTTCGGCTAGCTCGTCGTCGGTCAAGGACTTGCCGTGAGTGAAATCGAACCGCAGGTGGTCTGGCGATACCAGCGAGCCGGCCTGGGTCACATGCTTTCCGAGGACGGTTCTCAACGCGGCGTGAAGAAGATGCGTCGCACTGTGGTTGCGAGTGATACTTCGTCTGCGCCCTTCGTCCACGACGGCGACTGCCGGGGAATCCTTGATCGCGTCGGCAAACCCTTGGCCATCCCGCGCCCCTAACTCGCTGGTGCTTGGCCTAACCAAATGGTGAGGCTGGCCGTTCACTTTGACCATCTTCTCGACTGGAAGTCGAACGCCGCCGATTTCCAGGTAGCCGGTATCGCCGACCTGTCCTCCGGATTCCGTATAGAACGGAGTCTCTTTGAGTCCTATCAGCAGCGGACCCAGATCGTCGTCTCCCGGGTCGCCGTGCCCTTCGACGACGGACACCACGCGAGAGGTATGAGAGGTCCGGTCATAGCCAACGAAGGACGCGGATTCACCCGGTTCGACCCATAAAATGTTGTATTGGCCCGCTCCGCCATACACCGTTTCGCGCTCGGTGCCGGAGCGACTTCGTTCTTGTGCCTGGTGAAGCGATTTGTCGTAGCCAGGCTCGTCTACGGAAAGGCTCTGCTCGGCCAAGATCTCCTTCGTGACTTCGAGCGGAAATCCGTACGTGTCGTACAACTTGAACGCCAGATCGCCTGGCAGAACCTTGCCGGAAAGCCGGGCAAGTTCTTCCTGCAAGATGGCATAGCCCGAACTCAGGGTCCGCCGGAACAACTCTTCCTCATTGTCGAGAGTTTCGAGGATGACGTGCCGGCGTTCGGTCAGCTCACGATAATGGTCCCCAAGCGCGGCGACGACGCCATCGTAAACGAGATAAAAGAATGGCTTCGAAAACCCCAATACCCGTTGCCCCTTGAGAACCGCGCGCCTGATCAGACGCCGGAGGACATAGCCACGTCCGTTATTGGCGGGCAGGACGCCGTCCGCGATGCAGAAGCAAGCGGTTCGGATATGGTCGGCGACGACCCGGATTGCATTATCCTGCGGGCTCAGAGACCCGCCATAGACGATGCGCCCGTTTGATATCTCCTCGATCTTGGCGATGACCGGGGTGAACACGTCGGTGTCGTAATTAGACTTGAAACCTCCCAGAACGACGGATGTGCGCTCTACTCCCATTCCGGTGTCCACGCTTCGAAAGGGAAGGTTGTCCAGACCTTCTTTAACGTAGCCCTCCGATTGCCGGTCGGGGTTTCTCAAGTGGCCTTTCCACTCGAACTGGATGAAAACGTCGTTCCAGAACTCGAGCCATTTGCCCGCCTTTTCATCGCGAATGAAATCCTCGCGGGTGTAAGTTCCGCTGGGCGGCGCCTCATCGTTGGAGACCCAGTAGAACATCTCGGAGTTCGTCCCACAAGGGCCGGGGGGGCCGTTCGAAAAGGCGCCAGCTGGCCAGTAGTTGCTGTGTTCGTCGAGTCTAAAAATCCGCGTGTCGGACCTTATCCCGTTCTGGTCGAGCAGCGCGGCCCACGCCTCATAGGCTTCAATATCGTCTTCGAAGACGCTGTAGCCAATACGCTTTGGGTCGAGCCCCAACCAGTCCGAGGCAGTGTTGAACTCCCAGGAAAAGGCGATCGCTTCTTCCTTGAAATAGTCTCCAAAGGAGAAGTTGCCGAGCATTTCGAAGAACGTGTTGTGAGTGAGGTCGCCGACTTCGTCGATGTCCCCTGTCCGGACGCATTTCTGAGCGGAAACGAGGCGCCGGTTCGGCGGCGTTGCGGTTCCCCGGAAAAAGGGCTTGAACTGGATCATGCCCGCTCCGTTGAAAAGCAGAGATTCGTCGAGCCGCCCAGTCACGTCGTAGGGTATCAGCGAACCGGAAGGGTATTGGCTGTGCCCCTTCGACTCGAAAAACTGGAGGAATTTATGGCGCAATTTGCGTGCCGTCATAGAGGATCAGAGGGTACCCGCCGCAGGTCTACCTTCGAAGTGCCATATGGAGTGCGTGGGCTTGACCGCCCTTTGTATTTCGGCGGCTTGACGCCGACGCAAACGATCGAGCTGACAAGTGAAGTTGCTCAACGATTAAAGGACCTTGACGGATCGGATTTCACCGGATTCAGCCACGTAATCAAGGCGTCAGAGGTGCGCCACATCCTGAGGCACCATGGAGATTACGGCACAGAAATCCCGAGAGGGCAATTGCCCGTTACGCTGAGATCGTTTTCATATCTGCCTGATGCGCTCAACAACCCGGATGTGATTCAGTATGCCTATCGCGAGCCTGATGGTTCACCGTGTTAGGAGTTTCGCAATCGCGTAAACGGCCATCTCATTGTAGTAACAATAGGAAGACTGGGAAAACTTCAAAGAATGTTTGTAAAGACGATGTATATCAGGAGAGTCAATCCTGGCCCTTAAACGTATGGGGCTGGGCGCACCAATGCACCCTTGACGGATGCCTAGGAACTTTACGTCCGAAGCGACTCCCAACCCTCACTCGATCATACGCGCTCGTTGTTTTTTGGTTTCGAATACGCCGGGTTACTTTCTTGGTGATCACTTGCTCTTGGGCGAAGCATCCAATAGATACCCAAGACACGACGACGTGAGGTCGGCCAGCGATTTCAGGAGCTGATAGCTTCAAGATTAGGCGCTAACCTAAGGTCACGCGCGAACGATATTTGGCGGCTTGCGGGCCGTGGCGATTTACATCAGTCTGGAGCGCCGCCAGGCGAATCTGCCGAAATAGGTCAGGGCTCTCAAGAGGCCCCGGGGAATCCCCGGGGCCTTTTCAATTCCGAGCTCCTCCCAGGCGGCTCGGGGGTGGAAAAAGCGCTGGACCTCAAGGTTGAGGCCAAGGACGGCCCCAAGGAACCGAACTATAATTGGATTAAGAGGCAATGGCTTGCGGCCGACGACGCCGGTAAAGCCGAACTTGAAGACCAATATGACTTCCTCAGCCGATTCGCACGGGTCTACAGGGCTTATCCCAAGGTCCACGTACATCACTTACTACCCCGAAAGTTCATTAGGTGGTTCGAGAAGCAAGGGATCGACATCCATGACCACAAATATCTGCTTCCAATCGAAGAAGGCGAACACTATGACGTTCATGGTAGAGGCAAAATCTATGATCCAGACTGGAACGCCAAATGGTGGAAATGGATAGAGCCGCGTATGAGTAGGACGGATGTCAGCCGGGACGAAATCGAGAACTTCCTAAGGCAGTTGGTTAGAGGGTTTCAGTTGAGGGACGACAGATGGAAGTGATACATCGCAATACTCTGCTTCCTGGTGTCGCCTATAAGATAAGCCTACCTTTTCCTAGGAACTATGCAAACTCATACATATGCGCTCGGTTGCCAAACATGAGCAACGGGTTGGGTGATTGCGGCGAGGAGCTCTTGCCTTCAAGCTGTCCCAATTGCCCTAAAGATCATGCGGCGCCATTCGAACGACGGCGCCCCGCGAGCCTATACAGGCATGGAAAACCCCTGGGAGATATCCTGTGGCACTACGACCTCTTTCTTATCAAAGAGGAGTGGGTTCCACGGTTTGAACGGGAGGCGTTTACAGGCTTCGACTTCAGGCCCGTGAATCTCTACAAGCAGCATAACTGCAAGGGTGAAATGATTCCAGGTTTCGTGGAGATGTTTGTTACGGGACGCGTACCCGTCGACGAAGAACGGTCCGGTGTAGAAGTGACCTATCGGTGTCCGCTATGCGGACTCGATCGATGCAGCTTTTGGAAGGCTGACAAGGGCCTTCACTTCGTGGGGGATAGCGACGAT
>Ga0265338_10002003_pt1 | contig 31634 bp, 28 predicted proteins | sample 42126metaG_FD_193579 | JGI IMG/M metagenome (GOLD analysis project Ga0265338, IMG submission 193579) | Rhizosphere microbial communities from Carex aquatilis grown in University of Washington, Seatle, WA, United States - 4-21-26 metaG | ecosystem: Host-associated > Plants > Roots > Rhizosphere...
GTCCGGGCGGGGAAGATCGACTGCTCGCGCTACGCGTCGGCGGTCCGCGGGACGAGCGGGTAGCAGGCGAAACCGATCGCCAGCGCGATCAGGTGGCCCCAGTAGGTGAAGTTGTGGTTCAGAGCGAGGCTCACCCCCGCGTACCCGACGAGCCCCGCGGCGTACAGCAGCCGCCACCGTCCCGGGAAGCGATACGCGAGCACGGCGGCGACCGCGGCGAAGCCGTAGCTGGCGCCGACGTCGCGCGCGTTCGCGACGGACGACTCCACGAGGTCGGAGTGAAGCGCCACCCAGAGCCCGCCCGCCGTGATCAGCGTCGCCCCGACGTGGCCGAGGAGGAAGACGATCGCGGTGCGCCCGGTGCCGATCCACCGCTCCACCGGCGCGACGAAGATGGTGAACAGCGCCACCCAGACGAGCCAGTCCGTGAGGCTGCCGACCCAGAACGCGCTCGAGAACAGCACCCGCAGCGGATCGGTCGCGAGGTGGTGGAGGTTCGTGCTGCGTTCCTGTAGCAGTGCGTTCGCGATCCGGCTGCTCGACGTCTGCAGGACCCACGACGTGATCAGGAGGACGAACAGGTACGCGTACGTGCCGGGGGCAGAGCGGACGTAGCCGAGTACGCGCGGCCGCCATTCGCCCCACAATCCCCGAACCGGATCGAGGAGAGGCCATCGGCCGGAGAGCAGCAGCCGGTCGACGCCGACGCCGACGAGGATGAGCACGAAGGGGAGCACGTGACCAGTTCAGCAGTTCGGTCGATGTCTCAGCCGGGCGGCTGACCACTCACGCAGCGTCTTCTTCGATTCTCTCCCGGATCTCGGTCAGCGCCACCAGTCCCGCACGAAGACCGGCGAGCTGCGTCGGCGAGAGCATTCCGGCCAGCTCGGCGTCAACGGCCTCGACGCCCGCGTGGACGGCGGCAGCGGCGGCCCGGCCGCGTTCGGTGCATTCGATCGTCATCCGCCGGCGGTCGTCGCCGTCGATGCGGCGCTCGAGGTAGCCGCGGAGCACCAGCGTGTCGATCAGTTGGCTGGCGGCCTGCTTTGAGATCCCCAGCTCGCGGATGAGGCCTCCCGCCGATCCGCCCTGGTTCGCCATTCCTCCGAGCACGAACGGCCCGTTGCGCGGCATGTCGTCGTAGCCGGCCTCGGCAAGGCGGGCACGCACGGCGTGGGCGTACGCGCCCCGCGCAGCGCGGAGCAGCGCCGGGATGACGACCTCGTCGGAGGAGCGTGGAGCGGCCACGCACCGAGCGTACGCGGCCACTCCGCTGTTCGTCAAGTTACTTGACCGTCAAGGTCACGGACTACTAGCTGTTACGCCGTCGACGCTGTCTTGCGAGCTTCTTGCTCCGCTGAGTCCGCAGATGACGCCGACGACGGTTCCTTGGGCCGAGAGTGTGCCGAGGTTCAACGTTCCCACAAGCAGCAGCTGGCCGGTTGCGCCGCTCGTGATCACGAGGTGGCTGATGAGCGTGTAGAGGCCGGACGTCGGCGTCGGGATCAGGAGCACGTTGTCGGTCGTCGTGATCGTCCCGGTTGGCAATGCGATCGTGTGACTTGTCCTCGTCGTGAGCACGCCCGAGTCGCCTTGCGGGGTCAGAGGAGCAGTGATGCTGGTCACTGCGGGGACGTTGCTGTAGCGCGTCCTGCCGATGGTGACGTTCTCGAAGCCGACATACGGACCTGCCGGTGAGGTTGCCGTGTCCTGGCCGGTCGCGCGGTACAGCTGACACATCGACGCGGGCGGAGACGGGACGCTCGCGGCGTGGTTCGTTCCTCCGGTGGGGCCGTACGCCGCAAGTGCAGATGCGGGCGGTGCGAGCAGGAAGACGGCGACGGTGGTGACGATTGAGGTGCGGAGCATGTCTCCTCCTGGGTTCGAGTTCGCGCGTGTTGCGCTGTCGGCGAGACTCGTGTACCGGCCTCAACCCGGTGTCGCCGTGGCCTCAACTCCGGCTGGACTGCGCCCGTTGTGAGGCTGCGGCAGGGGTGCTACGGTCGGGCGGCGATGTACGAGTTCCGTCTGCTCGGCCCGCTCGAGGCGCAGGCAGGCGAGGATCTGCTTCCGCTCGGCAGCGGTAAGCAGCGGGCGGTGCTGGCTTATCTGCTCCTCCACCGCAACCGGCGCGTCACGCGGCAGGCGCTGATCGATGCGGTCTGGGATGCAGACCCGCCTGCGAGCGCCGACCATGCACTCGACGTCTACGTCTCTCGCCTGCGGAAGGCCCTCGGGCAGTCGAGTGACCTGATTGCGACGCACCGTGGCGGGTTCCAGCTCGACGTGGCGGACGACGCTGTCGACGTGGCGCGGTTCGAGGCGCTCCTCGCCGAGCTCCGCCGCACGCCGGACGCGGTAGCCCGTCTGGCTGCAGCCGAGTCCGCGCTTGCGCTCTGGCGCGGACCGGCGCTTGCGGATCTCCGGGACGAGCCGTTCGCACGTCCCGAGAGCGAGCGGCTGGAAGAGGAGCGGCTGGTCGTCGAGGAGGAGCGGATCGAGGCGCTGCTCTCGCTCGGCCGGCACGACGAGGCGGTGGCGCCGCTGCGGGCGATCGTCACCTCACATCCGCTGCGTGACCGGTCGCGGCGCCAGCTGATGCTCGCGCTCTATCGCTGTGGCCGCCAGAGCGAAGCGCTCGAGGTCTACGGCGACGGCCGCAACATCCTGCGAGACGAGCTGGGCCTCGAGCCGAGCAGGGAGCTCCGCGAGCTCGAGGCGGCGATCCTGCGCCAGGAAGAGACGCTCACTCCGGCTCCGGTCGCGATGACACAGGCTCTGCGGACGCACCGCGCCGTACTGCCGACTCCGGGCACGCGCTTCCTCGGGCGCGAGCGCGAGCTCCGCGAGCTGGCCGAGCTGTTTGCCGGTGGCGACCGGCGGCTCGTGACGCTGACAGGGCCGGGCGGGATCGGGAAGACACGACTCGCCCTGCAGGCGGCCCACGAAGCGGCCCCCCGCTATCCGGATGGCGTCTGCTGGGTCCCGCTCGCCCCGCTCACCGACCACCGCCTGGTGCTCGAGACCGCGGCGCAGGCTCTCGATGCCGGGCCGGAGCTTGCGCTGCACATCGGCGACCGGGCGCTGCTTCTGCTGCTGGACAACTTCGAGCAGGTGGTCGAGGCCGCGCCCGAGCTCACTGCCTTGCTGGAACGCTGCCCGCGGCTGCAGCTGCTCGTCACCAGCCGCGAGTCGCTGCGGCTCGAAAGCGAGTGGACATACCCGGTCGACCCATTGGACGTCGAAGAGGCCGTTGAGTTGTTCCAGCTGCGCGCGGACGCCGTCGGCGGCGACGCCGAGCGGAGCGAAGCGGTGGAGGAGATCTGCCTCCGGCTCGATTGTCTGCCGCTCGCCGTCGAGCTGGCGGCAGCACGAGCGGTCGCGCTCTCGCCGGACGAGATCCTCGCACGGCTCGAGCAGCGGCTGGTACTGCTCGACCACGGTGCACGCGACGCGCCCGCCCGGCAGCAAACGCTCCGCACCACCATCGATTGGAGCTACGACCTGCTCGACGAGGACGAGCAACATGCACTCGCTCGGCTGTCGGTCTTCGCCGGAGGTTGGACGCTGACCGCCGCGGAGACGATTTGCGGCGCCGGCGCCGACGTGCTGCAGGCTTTGATCGAGAAGAGTCTCGTTCGCCGGCGCGGCGAGCGCTCAGGGATGCTCCAGACAATCCGCGAGTACGCGGCCGAGCGGCTCCGCGAGTCGAGCGAGGCGGACGAGCTGGGGCGACGGCACGCAGAGCACTTCACGGCGCTCGCGGAGAGCGCTCTCCCGGAGCTGTTCGGCCGGAACGCAACGACGTGGCTTGCCTTGCTCGAGGCAGACCTGGAGAATTTGCGCGCCGCGCTCGCGTTCGCTCGCGACTCCGGCGACAGTGAACTGTTCCTGCGGCTCGCCGGTGCGATCGGCCGCCGCTTCTGGTCACAGCGAGGCGACCTGCGCGAAGGGCGCGACTGGCTCGAGCAAGCCCTGGCCGCCTCGGAGACACCGGCAGAGGCCCGCATGCTCGCACTCATTGCGCTCACCAACATCACCCACGAGCTCAACGACCTCGAAGCCACGGAGCGCCATACCGAGGCCGTGCTCGACTTCGCGCAGGCCCGGGGCGATCTCATGGGGATCTTCCACGGACTCTGGCACCTCGGAATCCTCGCCCAGGAGCGAGGCGAGCTGGACACTGCCAAATTGCTGTTCGAGGAATGCGCCGAGTACGCACGCACTGCGGGATCCGACTGGGGGCTCGCGGTCGCCGCAGGACTCCTCGCCGCTGTGGTACTCGAGCGGCGCGAGTTCGAGCAGGCGCTCCAGCTCTCGATCGACGCCGCCGCGCTCGCAGACGACATCGGCGACAGCATCTGGCAGGGCGTCTCGCTGAGCAACGCGGCGACAGCCGCGCTCCGACTCGGTCGAATCGAGCTCACCGCCGACCTGCTCCGGACACTCATTCGTATCCAAGCCGAGATGTCGTCGAAGATTGGACTCCTGGGAGCATTCTCGGTCGCAGCTGCGACTGCAGCCGCCATGGGACGACCCGAGTCGGCAGCTCGCCTCCTGGGAGCATCGCAGCAGATCGCCAACGAGACCGGTCATGGGCTCGAGATGATCGACGCCGAGCAAGCCGAGGCGACGCTCCAACAAGTACGGGCTGCCCTCGGCGACCAAGCCGACACGGCGCTCGCCGCCGGCCGCTGCATGACCCTCGACGCCGCCGTCGCCGAAGCGCTCGACTCGATCAGCTAGGCACAACGCGCCACGGTCCGAGCTCTCGGCCCGCGTGCAAGTAGCGAGTGACCCCGGCAAGCCTCTCCACGACCTGCACGTCGTGTCGTAACGCGCAACAGCACGCCATGTCGCGTGCTGTTGCAGATCCGTGTCGTCTAGCGGCTGCTGCCTGCTAGCTAGCGTCAGCCAGTCAGCGTCAGTCAGCTGCAGCCGGTGTTCGTGCCGCAGTCGCGGCACGTGTAGCACGAGCCGGTGCGGATCATGCGGCCGCCGCAGCGGGCGCACTCGACCGCGTCTTCCCAGTTGTTGAAGAGCGCGGTCTGGCCGGGCGGCGGTGCCTCGGTCGGGTCGGCCGTCGCGGTCTCGCCGCCGTTGGCGTAGCGGTCGGCGAGCATCGCCTTCACCTCGGGCGAGAGGATGCCGGCCTCCTCCTGCTGCTCCGGCGTGAGGAACTTCTTGCCGAACCAGCGGAAGATGTAGTCGACGATCGACTTCGCGACGCGGATGTCGGCGTCGTTCGTCAGCCCGCTCGGCTCGAAGCGCATGTGCGACAGCTTCGAGACGTACACCTCCGGCGGCACGCCGTACTGGAGGCCCATCGACACGGCGAGGCAGAGCGAGTTCATCAGGCCGGCCATCGTCGTGCCGTCCTTCGCAATGTCGACGAAGATGTCGCCTGGGCTGCCGTCGTCGTAGAGACCGACGTGGATGTAGCCCTCGTGGTCGCCCACCTGGAACTTGCGGCCGACCTCGGTGCGGTCGAGCGGCAGACGCTTCCGGTCGCGGATCGGCACCGGCGGCAGCGCCACGGCGCCCTCCTTGCCGGTCGAGAGCGGCTGCGCCACCTTGCAGTTGTCGCGGTAGATGGCGATCGCCTTCACGCCGAGCTTCCACGCGTCGACGTAGAGGCTCATCACGTCCTCGACGGTCGCCTCCTCCGGCATGTTCACCGTCTTCGAGATGGCGCCGGAGATGAACGGCTGGACCGCGCCCATCATCTTCACGTGACCGAGGTAGTGGATCGCCCGGTCGCCGACGGCGCAGTCGAACACGGGATAGTGCTCGGCCTTCACGTACGGCGCGCCGACGACCGTGTTCCGCTCGTCGATGAATGCGACGACCTCCTCGACCTCGCGCGGCGCGTAGCCGAGCTTCTCGAGACCGGCCTGCACGGTGCGGTTGACGATCGTGATCTCGCCGCCGCCGACGAGCTTCTTCGACTTCACGAGCGAGAAGTCAGGCTCCACGCCCGTCGTGTCGCAATCCATCATGAAGCTGATCGTCCCGGTCGGCGCGAGCACGGTCGCCTGCGCGTTGCGGTAACCGTGGACCTCGCCGAGGTTGAGCACGTCGTCCCACGCCTTGCGGCACGCGGTGAGCAGATCGCCCGGCACGACGTCGGCGTTCTCGATGTTCCCGACGGCGGCGCGGTGCTGCGCCATCACGCCGATCATCGGCGCGCGGTTCACCTGGTAGCCGTCGAACGGCCCCATCCGCGCGGCGATCTCCGCCGACTTGCGGTAGGCGCGGCCGGTCATCAGCGCGGTGATCGCCGCGGAGTACGCGCGGCCCTCGTCCGAGTCGTACGGGAGCCCGCGCGCCATCAGCAGCGCGCCGAGGTTCGCGTAGCCGAGGCCGAGCTGGCGGAAGCGCTTCGCGTTGCGCTCGATCTCGGGCGTCGGATAGGACGAGTAGCCGACGAGGATCTCCTGCGCGAGGAACACGACGTCGACCGCGTGCTCGAACGCCTCGACGTCGAGCTCTCCGTCCTCGCGGCGGAACTTCATCAGGTTCAGCGACGCGAGGTTGCATGCGGAGTCGTCGATCGACATGTACTCCGAGCACGGGTTCGACGCGTTGATGCGGCCCGTGTTCGGAAGCGTGTGCCACGAGTTGATCGTCGTGTCGTACTGCACGCCGGGATCGGCGCACTCCCATGCGGCCGCGGCGATCTGCCGGAGCAGGTCGCGCGCGTCGACCGCCGTGAGCACGGCGCCGTCGGTGCGTGCGGTCAGGTTGAACTCGCGACCCTCGGCGGCGGACTCCATGAAGCCGTCGCTGACGCGGACCGAGTTGTTCGCGTTCTGGTACTGGATCGACGCCCAGTCGGGGCTGTCGAGCGACATGTCGTAGCCGGCCGATTCGAGGACGCGCGCCTTCCGCTCCTCCTTGGCCTTGCACCAGATGAACTCCTCGATGTCCGGATGGTCGACGTCGAGCACGACCATCTTCGCGGCGCGCCGCGTCTTGCCGCCGGACTTGATCGTGCCGGCGGACGCGTCGGCGCCGCGCATGAACGAGACCGGGCCGGAGGCGTAGCCGCCCTTCGACAGCTGCTCCTTCGAGGAGCGGAGCCGAGACAGGTTGACGCCCGAGCCGGAGCCGCCGCGGAAGATGACGCCCTCGCGCCGGATCCAGTCGAGGATCGCCTCCATCGAGTCCTCGATCGAGAGGATGAAGCAGGCCGAGCACTGCGGCTTCTCCTCGAAGCCGACGTTGAACCAGACGGGGCTGTTGAAGGAGGCGTACTGGTTGACGAGGATCGCCTTCAGCTCGGCCTCGAAGGTCTCGGACTCCTCGTCGTCGGCGAAGTAGCCGCCCTGCTTGCCCCACGTCACGGCCGTGTCGACGACGCGGCCGATCATCTGCTTCACGCTCGACTCGCGCTCCGGCGAGCTGAGCCGGCCGCGGAAGTACTTCTGGGCGACGATGTTCGTCGCCGTCTGCGACCAGAACTTCGGGAACTCGACGCCGCGTTGCTCGAAGGCGGGGCCGTTGCGGCCGGGGATGGTCGCGTCGCGCACCTCCCACTCGATCTCGTCGAACGGGTCGCGCCCTGGGATGGTGAAGAAGCGGCGGACGCCGAGCTTCGCCTCCTCGTCGACGACGGTGTTGACGACCTCTACGGTCGTCTGATCGGTGGTTTTGTGCTCAACGCTCGCCATGCCGGCCCCTCCGAATTTTACCTTTGTGGATGCTGTCCCCGCCGTGCGCGGACCGCCCTGACGCGGACCGCGCAGAGTAGAACTCGCGTCGGATGGAAGCGCCCTGCGGAGGGCGTCAGCGGGGCTTCCGCGGGGAGCCCGTGGGCGGGCTCGTGGCGGGCGCGGGAGCGGGTGTCATCCGGCGGCCCTGGATGCGCCGGGCGACCCAGGTGCCGAGGCCGGCGAGCATGAGGAGCGCCGCGAGGCCGCCGAGAACGAGCAGCGGGAGCGGCACCGTCGTCGCGTTGCTCGGGGCGAAGTGGTCGATCACGGAGCCGATCGGGCCGCCGCCGCTCGACGAGCCGCCGCTCGAGGTCGAGCCGCCGGAGCTACCGCCCGAGCTTCCGCCGCTGCTCGGCGACGAGCCGCCGGAGCTCGAGGAGCCGCCGGGACCGTTGCCGCGCTCGTCGAGGATGGCCGCGAGCAGCGCCCGGTGGATGTCGTCCATCGCGCTCGAGTACTGCTGGACGTCCGGGTACGCGTTCAGGTGCTGGATCGCCTGCGTGTAGCAGGGGATCGGATAGATGCCCTTCACGTTCGGCTGGTGCGCGAGCCAGTCGTTGACGACGTCCTTCCAGCACGTGTTCGTCGGCGTGAACGAGGAGGCGGGCGCGGCGGACGCGCTCTGGACGCCGGCGGCGAGGACGAGGGTGCCGAGAACGGCGGCGAGGACGATCCCCGTCCGGCGCTTTCGACTGTGGATGTGCGTCTTCGTCCTCATCTCCCAAATGCAAGTCGCACCGCGCTGGTGCGCGGCGCCGCTGGATCCTCTCCAGTCTTTCGGACGGCGGTGTTCCCGCGGTAATGCCGATGTAAACCGTTTGTGAACGGGCCGTCCGCCGGGGTTTTGTCAATGCTAGCGTCATCGGCGGTGCCCACTGCGGCGGAACCAGTCGGAGGCCTCGGCCTCGCGGTCGCCGTGGCAAGTGCCGTGGCGGCGTTCTGCGCGCTCTTCTTCAGCGGAGGCTTCGCGGACGGGCCGCTGGTCTGGGTCGGCGCGCTTGCTCTCGGGCTCGCTGCGGTCGCCGCGGCGGCGGCGGCGATGCGGGTCATTCCGGCTCCGCAACTCGATCTGCCGACCGGGGCGTTCCTCGGCTGCCTCTTCGGACTCGCCGTCTGGATGGGGCTGTCGACGCTGTGGTCGCTGTCGCCCGACCGGACCTGGGGATACACGAACCGGACGCTGGTCTACGCCGCGTTCGCGCTGCTTGGGGTGCTGCTCGCGGCGATCCTGCCGCGGCCGGGGGAGACGGTCGCGCGTGCGGCCGCGGTACTGCTGGGACTCGTGCTCGGCTGGGCGCTGCTCGCGAAGTGCGTGCCGGCGCTCTACCCCGGCTACGGCCTCCAGCCGGGCTTGAGCGCGGCACTCGCGCTGGCGCGGCTGCGCTCGCCCGTCGGCTACTGGAACGAGCTCGCGTTGCTCGGCGACGTCACCGTGCCGGTGGCGCTGTGGCTCGCGGCGCCGCGCGGCCGGCGCGCCGTCGTCCGGGCCGCGGGAGCGCTCCTTCTCTACGCGGCTGTCGTCACGCTCCTGCTGACGTACTCCCGTTTCGGCGTGGCCCTCGCGGTCGCCGCGGCCGCGGGCTGGGTCGTGCTCGACCGGGACCGGGTCGAGAGCCTCGTCGCCGCCGCGCTCGCGGCCGCGGCCGGCGCCGGTGCGTTCGGCGTCGCCTACGCGCTTCCGGGGATCACGAAGGACGGGCAGTCGCACGCGATCCGCGTCCACGACGGCTGGGTGTTCGGGCTCACGCTCGTTGGGCTCGGCATGGTTGTGTATGGGCTCGCGTTCGCGCTCGCCCGCGCGGAGACGCGGCGGCCGCTCGCGCCGGAGCGGCGTCGACGCGTCGAGAGGATCGCGGCGCTCGCCGCGGTGCTCGCCGTCATGGCCGGGATCGCCCTGAGCGCCGCCTTCGCGAGCCGGATCTGGAACGAGTTCACGAATCCCGTCTCCAGCCAGATCTCCTCGAGCTCGCCCAATCGGCTCGGCAGCCTCAACTCGAGCAACCGCTGGCGCTGGTGGACGGAGGAGTGGAGCGCCTTCACCGGCCATCCCCTCGGCGGCACCGGCGCCGGCACGTTCCAGCTCACCGACCTGCGCCTGCGCAGCAGCCCGCTGACGACGGAGGAGCCGCACAACACGCCGCTCCAGCTCCTCGGCGAGACGGGGATCGTCGGCTTCCTGCTCTACGCGGGCGCCGCCGCTGCCGTCGCGCTCGGGATCGTGCGTGCACGGCGGCGCGCGTCGGGCGGTGAGCTCGCGGCGGTGACGGCGCTCGGCGTCGGGCTCGCGGCCTTCCTCGTCCACACCGTCGTCGACATGGACTGGAACTACGTCGCCACGTGCGGTCCGCTGCTGCTGGTCGCCGGCGCCGTCGTCGGCCGGCGTGCGCCCGAGCCGGCGGCCGCGCGCTCGCGGCATCCGCTGCTCGCGATCGGAGCGGTGCTGTTCGCCCTCGGCGCCGTCTATTCAATTGCGGCGCCGTGGCTCTCGGATCGCGCGCTCGCGTCGGCGACGACGATCGCCGACTTCAAGCGCGCGCACACGTACAACCCGCTTTCGACGCTGGCTCTGTCCGAGTGGGCCACGCTCGAGGACGCGACCGGCAACCTCCGGCAGGCGCAGAAGCTGTACCGCCAGGAGGTGTCGCTGGAGCCGGAGAACGGCAGCACCTGGTACGACCTCGGCCGGTTCTACTGGGAGCACGGCGCGTGGCAGCAGGCGTACGACGCCTTCGTGAAGTCCTACACGTACAACAGCCAGGGCCCGGCCGGAGCTCCGTGCGGGCTGCTCGACCAGGCCCGCCACAAGGTGCTCGGCGTCTGGCCGGCTAGCTGCCCCCGAGGATCACCACGAGCGGCGACCCCCTGAGCTGCGCCTTGCCGACGCCGTCGACCGGCGAGACGAGCCGGATACCGGCGTCGTGTGCGAGACGATGCGCCTCGACGGCGTAGCCCGGGCGGAAGAGGACCATCGAGCGCGCGTAGTCGTGGCGCACCGCGTTCTTCGAGGCCGGAAGCGGATAGCCGAGCGCCTGGATCCGCGCCGCCTCGGTCGCCGCCGCGCCCGGCGTGCCGTTCCCGTTCAGCACGAGCACCGAGACGCGGTTGCGCGGCAGCAGCGGGTGCGAGGGGACGGCGGGCAGCTTCAACGGCTTGACGTGAGCGGCGGTCCGGTGAGCGGGCTGCGCTGCAGCCTTCGCGGCCGCCACCGGCGAGTGCGTCAGCGGCTGGAAGAGATGCGCGATCCGCGTTCCGCCGACCAGCGCGAGCGCGACGAGCTCGATCGCGGCAACCGTGCCGGCGACGATCGTGGCGGTGCGCCAGGGGAACGGACGGGCGAAAGACGGGGCGTGCTCCACGGCCCGATCCGTTTCGGCGCTACGCGGCCGGCTCCTTCTACGAGGGCCTGGCGGCGATCCACCGCCAGGTCTCCGTGAGCCCTTCGCCGAGCGAGAACTCGGCCCGCCAGCCGAGCTCGCGCGCGGCGAGCGAGACGTCGAGAACGCTGCGCTGGAGCTCGCCCAGCCGCGCAGGCGCGAGCGCCGCCTCCCGGTCGATCCCGCTCGCCGTCCCGATCGCGGCGGCGAGCTCGAGGACAGACGTCTCGACGCCGGTCCCGACGTTGAAGACGCCGCCGCCGTGGCCGAGCGCGGCGACGAACGCGCGGGCTACGTCGCCGGCATAGACGTAATCGCGGGTCTGCGCGCCGTCGCCGAAGATCTGCGGCGTCCCGCCCTCGCGGAGCAGGCCCATGAAGATCGCGACGACGCCTGCCTCGCCGTGCGGCTGCTGCCGCGGCCCGTAGACGTTTCCGAGCCGGAGCGTGACGTGCCCCGATCCGTAGAGGCGGTTGTACGCGGCCAGGTACTCCTCGCCGGCCACCTTGGACACGCCGTACGGCGCCAGCGGCTCCATCGGCGCCGTCTCGGGCGCCGGCCCGTCGCACTCGCCGTAGCCGGCGCCGCCCGACGAGGCGAAGACGACCTTCGCGCCGTGCCGTCGCGTCGCCTCGAGGATCTTCACGGTGCCGAGGACGTTGACGTCGGCGTCGTAGTCGGGCCGCTCGACCGACACGCGCACGTCGGCCTGGGCGGCGAGGTGGAGCACCGCCTCCGGCCGGACAGCGTCGAAGACCTCGTCCGGATCCCGGATGTCGGCGACGTGGAGCTCCGCCCCGGCGGCGACGTTCTCGCGCTTCCCCTTCGAGAGATTGTCGAGGACGTGCACCTCGTCGCCCCGCGCGAGCAGGGCCTCGACGACGTGCGAGCCGATGAATCCAGCACCCCCGGTGACGATCGCCCGCATCGGCCTCGTATCCTAGGCCGGGATGACGGGACTGCTGCTGGCCATCGAAGGCATCGACGGCTCGGGGAAGGGGACGCAGGCGGGACGCCTCGCGGACGCCGCGCGCGCCGCCGGCCACCGCGTCGCCTCATTCAGCTTCCCCCGCTACGACGACAACCCGTTCAGCCGCGCCATCGGCGACTACCTCAACGGGGAGTTCGGCGGGCTCGACGAGGTGCACCCGGAGCTGTCCGCGCTTCTCTACGCGTGCGACCGCCTGCACGCGAGGCCGGAGCTGGTTGCCGCGCTCGACGAATGCGCGCTCGTCGTCTGCGACCGCTACGTCGCGTCGAACCTCGCGCACCAGGGCGCGAAGCTCGACGGCGAGGCGCGCGAGCGGTTGATCCGGTGGCTCGTCGACGTCGAGTACGGCGAGTTCGCGCTGCCGCGGCCGGATCTCGTCGTGCTGCTCGACGCGCCTGCGTCGCTCGCCCGGGAGCTCGTCGGCCGCAAGGGGACGCGCGCCTACACGACGCTCGAGGCGGACATCCACGAGTCGGACACGGCGCACGGCGACGTGTCGCGCGAGGTCTACCTCGACCTCGCCGGGCGGGAGGGCTGGCGCGTCGTCGCGACCGCCGACGAGGACGGGGCCGCGCGAGACGTCGACGAGATCGCCGCCGAGGTGTGGGCCGCGGTCGAGCCGCTGCTGCGGGGCCGCGCGTGAGCCCTCCCGACTTCGAGGCCGTCGCCGAGCAGCACGAGGCGAAGCGCCTCCTCTCGGCCGCGCTCACCGAAGGCCCGGCGCACGCATATCTCCTCCACGGTCCGCCCGGAGTCGGCAAGCGTGAGCTCGCGCTCCTCTTCGCCGCCGAGCTCCTCGGCGACCGCGTCCGCGTCCAGCGGCGGACGCACCCGGATCTCTACGTGCTCGAGCCGGTCGGCGACCAGATCCGGATCGACGACATCCGCGAGCTGCGGCGCGACCTGCACATGCGCCCGTTCGAGGCGTCACGGCGGGTGTACGTGCTCTTCGCCGCCGACTCGATGAACGAGGACGCGGCGGACGCGCTCCTGAAGGATCTCGAGGAGCCGCCGTCGTACGCGGTGATTCTCCTCGTCGCCGACGACCTCGGCCCGCTGCCGGAGACGATCCTCTCGCGCTGCCAGCTCGTCCCGTTCCGTCGGCTCTCGGAGCGGGCGGTCAGCGATGCGGTGCGCGCGCGGGCGCCGGAGCTGACCGACGAGGAGGTGACGACGATCGCGCGCGTCGCCGGCGGGAGGCTCGACCGGGCGGAGCGGCTGCTCGACCCCGCAGCGGCGAAGCGGCGCGAGACGCTGCTCGGCGTCGCGCGGGCCGTCTACCTCGATCCCGAGTTCGAGGCGGCCGACGGCGCGCAGGCGCTGCTCGAGGGCATCTCCGAGCGGGGCGCCGAGGCGAAGGAGAAGGCGGAGGAGACGGTCGCGCTGCTCGAGCTCACCGGCCGCGAGGCCGAGCAACGGGTGCGGCGATCGCAGCGCGGCGCCGAGCGCGACGAGCTGCTCGCCGCGCTCGAGGAGCTGGAGTGGTGGTACCGCGACCTCGTCGTCGTCGCCGCCGGCGCGGAGGGAGCGGTCGTGCACGTCGACCGGCGCGAGGAGCTGCGTGCCGACGCGAGCCGCGAGCGCCTGCTCGGTGCCGAGCGCGCGTGCGAGATCGTCCGCGCGGCGTGGCGCGAGGCCGAGGAGCTGCAGATCTCGGTGCCGCTCGCGCTCGAGGCGCTGCTCGTCCGCCTGCGCCGCGAGCTCGTCGGCCGCGCCCTCTCGGGCGCGTGAGACCGCCGGAACCCGCTCGCCGTGACCCTTCCGGGGGAGGAGAGACCCCCGGTTCGGGGTAAATCCCGGGTAAAGCTCACCATCGGAGGCTTGCCCTCCGATACGAAGGTGCGCAAGATACGCAGGCTGGCTCGGGCGGGGCCAGCTTCCGTCTTTCACCAGGGGATGAAGATTGGCCGCAGTACCGTCCACAGGACGCGCTGACCAGGTAGACCGGCTCGCCGCACCGGAGGCCGACGCGACGCGCGCGCTCTACGAGCGCTACGCGAACCAGATCTTCGGCTACTGCCTGCACCAGCTCGGCTCGCGTGAAGAGGCGGAGGACGCCGTCCAGAGCACGTTCCTGAACGCGTTCCGCGGGCTCAAGCGCGGGGTCGTCCCGGAGATGGAAGCGGCGTGGCTCTTCAAGATCGCGCACAACGTCTGCCTGTCGAGGCGCCGCTCGTCGTGGCGCCGCGGGCGGATCGAGTCTCCGGCCGACTTCGATGTCGTCGAGGAGCTGGCGCCGGCGCCGTCGCGCCGCTCGGACGAGCTGATCGGCCTGCAGGACGTGCTCGAGACGATGCCGGAGAACCAGCGCCGCGCCATCCTGCTCCGCGAGTGGCAGGGCCTCTCGTACCACGAGATCGCGGATGAGCTGGGGCTGTCGCAGTCCGCCGTCGAGACGCTCATCTTCCGTGCGCGGCGCTCGCTCGCCAGCGGGCTCGAGCAGCCGCCGGAGCAGGCGAAGAGGCGCCTGCGCGCCCGCGCGGGCGATCTCGGGAACCTGCTCGCCGGGATCAAGTCGATGCTCCTGGGCAGCGCCGCCGCGGTGAAGGTGGCCGCGACGGTCGCCGTCATCAGCGCGACGACGGTCGTCGCTGCAGCGCCCGTGCAGAGCCATGTGCACCACGCGACGCCGGCCGCGCCGTCGTCCTCCGAGGCCTCGCGCTCCGCGGGCGCCGGCGGGACCGCGCTCGTGCAGACGCCGGTCGCGGCGTTCCAGAGCGGTCCGGCCGGTCTCTCGCACCACCGGGGCGGCTCGGGTCACGGTTCTTTCGGGCTCGGCGCCGGCGCTCCGTTCGGACCGGCCGCCGTCGTCGACGGAACCGCCGCGCCGACGGACACGCAGAGCTCGACCGCGCCAGCGACCCAACCGTCGGGCGACCAGCCGGCGGCGCCGGCGCCGGAGCAGCCGTCGCAGCCGGTAGGTCCCGCGCCGGCCGCGCCGCAGACGTCGGGTGTGGCGGCCGGACCGACCACGAAGACGCAGGACGGAACCGGCAGCACGCAGACGACCTCGGGTCCGCTCAGCCAGAACACGACGCCCGGGCTGAGCACGACGAACGGCCAGGACCAGTCGGGATCGAGCTCGAGCGGGAGCAGCTCCTCGTCCGGCCAGTCCTCCTCGTCGGGTCAGACGACGACGCCGCCGGTGAGCACGCCGCGGTCGCTGCCCGTCCCGCCGATCCCGGTGCCCGTCGCCACGACTCCGGTCACGACGACGCCCGTGACCACCAACCCGGTCACGACGTCGCCGCCGCCGAGCAGCTCCGGCGGCTCCAGCGGCAGTCAGACGACCACGACGACGGCCATCACCGGCGGACCGCTCAGCCAGCACGTGTCGCCCGGCCTCTCGACCACGTCGGGCTCCGGATCCTCGAGCTCCACGTCGTCGGGCGCGACCACGACGTCGTCGGCCACGACGACGACCGCGCCGGCTGTCCCCGTCCCGCCGGTCACGCTCACGACCGCCACGTCGGGCACGGTCACCGGGAAGCCGAAGATCGGCACCGGCGTCGCCACCAAGAATCCCTGAGCCGTCGAGCTCGCGCGGAAACACAGAGGGCCGGCGTGAGCCGGCCCTCTGTCATCTTCGATCCCCGGTAGCCGGGGAGTGCCTTACGCGGCGGAGGCGAGCTCGTCGCCGAGCGCGAGCTGCAGGCGCGCGAGCGCGTCGCTCTCGAGCTGGCGGACGCGCTCCCGCGTCAGCCCGAGCTCCTTGCCGATCGTCTCGAGCGAGGCGGACTCGCCGTCGAAGCCGAAACGGAGCTCGATGATCCGGCGCTGCCGGTCCGGCAGGTCGGCGATCGCCTCCTGCACCCGCTGCCGGCGGACCGACTCGACCGCCTCCTCGGCGGGATCGAGCGACGTCTCGTCGGCGAACAGGTCGCCGAGCTCGGAGTCGCTGTCGGAGCCGAGGCCCTGGTTCAGCGAGATCGAGTCGACGGCGTCGAGCGCCTCCTCGACGTGCTCCTTCTTCAGGCGGGTGGCCGCCGCGAGCTCGTCGATGGTGGCCTCGCGGCCGAGCTTCGCCTGAAGCTCCGCCGACGCGCGGTTCAGCTTGATGCGGCGCTCCTGGACGTGCACCGGGATGCGGATCGTCTTGGACTGGTTCGCGACCGCGCGCTGGCAGGCCTGGCGGATCCACCACGTCGCGTAGGTCGAGAACTTGTAGCCCTTGCGCCAGTCGAACTTCTCCGCGGCGCGGTTGAGGCCGATGACGCCCTCCTGGATCAGGTCGAGGAGCGGCACGTCGTGGCCCTGGTAGCGCTTCGCGATCGACACGACGAGGCGAAGGTTGGAGTTGATCATCCGCTCCTTGGCTGCCGGGTCGCCGCGCTCGATGCGCTTCGCCAGCGAAACCTCGTCGGCGGCGGTGAGCAGCTTGTGCTTGCCCGCGGCGTCCATGAACAGCTGGAGCGGGTCGAGTGTGCCGTGGGGGGCCGGACCGGCCTCCATGGCGAGCGCCGCGCGCACGATCACGTCGCGCTCCTCGAGCGCGGCGCGGAGCGCGGCCACCTCGTCGTCGGCAAGCTCGTGCTCGTCGGCCAGCGCCTCGAGCTCCCTCTCCTCGACGAAACCGCGCTCGGCGGCCTCCTCGAGCAGGCGCTCGGCAGGCGTCAGGTCGTGCAGGTGAATGGTCTCGCTCAGCTCAGTGCCTTTCCTTGGGGTCGGGCCGCGTAACCCGCGGCCTCTGCGGTCTCCGGCGCGCGGTGTAACCCGCGACTGTTCCGGTGGCGCTTTCTGATTTATAGAACGGAATCGCCCCCGAGTCCATTCCCGGCATCGCAAATTTGCGATTTCCGAACATCCTTTTACACGGAGAAAATGTGCCTGGAGGTGGCTAGACTTGGGGCCACGCCGACGTAGCTCAGCTGGTAGAGCACATCACTCGTAATGATGGGGTCCGCGGTTCGAATCCGCGCGTCGGCTCTCCCGGGAGCTACCCGAACCGCTCCATTGCGCGGGCCCGGCGGCGTTCCGCCTCGGTTTCGCGGTCGCGGGGCGGGGCCGTGGTGACGAGGCTTTCCAGGAGACGCGCGGTCGTCGCGGAGATCTCCTCGACGGCCCGATCGAACGCGGCCTCGTTTGCCCGGGAGGGCTTCTGCATGCCGCTCACCTTGCGGACGTACTGGACGGCGGCCGACCCGATCTCGTCGTCCGATGTCGGCGGCTCGAAGTTGTAGAGGATGCGAATGTTTCGGCACATGCGGAAACCGTACCGCGCGTCGTAAGCTGGGCGCGGACGGTTGCCCACTTCCTTCACACGCCTTGATCGGAAAGAATCGCGGAGCACGATGCTCCGGGTTCGTCTTCTCCTTCTTCCGTTTCTCGTCGTCGCCGGCGTGGTCCTCGCGACGGCCGAGCCGGCGGGAGCGAAGACGGTCCCGATGCAGCCGCCGTTCCGGGTGCTCGTCTTCGACAGCCTGACGCAGAGCCAGTTCCACTACCTCGCGGACAAGGGCGCGGTCGGGCTGCTCGTGCCGGGGGTCGGGCCGCAGACGAACCGGCGCCAGGCGCTCGCGGAGATGCTGCGCGGCGCCGAGGTGAACGCACGGCTGGGCGGGGTGCCGAGCGGACCGCGGCTGATCACCGCGGCGGCGGCGACCGGCTACCCGTCGGGCTGCTGTTACATCGTCGTCGTGCTCCCGCCGAAAGGGCGGCCTGCGGCGAACGACCTCCGCTATCCGATCGTCGTCCTCGGCCGCGGCTTCCACGGGCTGCTCGACTCCCGCACCACGCGGATCCCCGGGCTCGTGTCGATCGTCGACATCGCGCCGACCGCGCTCGGGCGCGAGCGCGGCACGCTCGGGTCGCAACCGAACGCCGACCCCGCCGCGGCGCTCGCGAGCCTCAACCACCAGATTCACGCGAACAACCGGCTGAAGTTCGCGGCGCTGCTCGTCGTCGCCGGCTTTGCGCTCTTCTTCCTGTTGCTCCGCTCGCGCGCCGCGGTCACGGCGATCCCGGCCGCGCTGCTGACGAGCCTCGTCCTCGGCGCGGCGCAGGTGACGAACGAGGTGGTGATCATGGCGGCGCTCTCGCTCGGGACCTTCCTCGGCGGGCTGTGGCTCGCGCGGCTCTGCCGTAACGACCTCAGCCTGCTCGGCCTCTTCGTCGGCGTGCTCGTCCTCCATCTCCTGCTGCTGTCCGCGCGGCCGGAGTGGGTCGCGATCACGCCGCTCGGGCCGACGCAGAACTCGAGGTACTGGGGGATCGGGAACCAGCTGGAGACGCTGCTGCTCGCGCCGCTCCTCGCGGGGGCTGCGCTCGCGCGGCGGCTGTTCGGCGCGGCGGGGTTCGCCGCGTTCGCGATCCTCGCGCTCGTCACCGTCGCGGGGAACAAGTTCGGCTCGGACGGCGGCGGCGCAATCGTGCTCGGCGTCGCATTCGCCTTTCTCGGCGCTCGACTGCTCCGGCTCGGCGCCCGCGGCTTCCTGACGATGCTGCTCGCCGCGGCGACGGCGGTGATGGCGATCGTCTGGCTCGACCTCCGCTCGCCGGGGCCGGATCACCTGCGCAGCGCGTTCGGCCACGGACTCTCCGGACTGACGGCGGTGGCGGCGAACCGCGTGCCGCTCTCCTACGCGCCGGCCGCCCACGCCTGGACGCTCGTGCTGCCGCTCGCGATCTCGTTCGTCGTGACGCTTGCCATCGCAATCCGCGTCGCGCGGCCGCGCGTCGGTCGCGACGTCGTGTTCGCCCTCGGTCTCGCGGTCGGCATCTCGCTGCTCGTCAACGACTCGGCGGCGTACGTCCTCGCCGGCGGCGTCGCGTGCGCCGCGGCGGTGGCCCGGTTCGCGCCGTCGTACTCGCCGCTCTTCCGGCCGGTGCTCGTCCGGGCGCGGCTCGCGCCGCAGCCGGTCGCGAACGAAGCCGCGTCCGAGTAGGCGGCGATGCGGCGCGTCCTGTGCCGGCTCGTCGGTCACCGGCTTCCCCGGCGCCGTCGGCCGTTCTTCCTCACCGAGCGCTACCAGCGCTGCGAGCGCTGTGGCGCCCGCGTTCGGCTGCGCGGCCGCTGACGCTGCACGTCGATCCGGTCACGGTGGCGCTCCTCGTCTTGCTCGGGATCGGCGTCGGCGCCTTCGGGACGATCGTCGGCGCCGGCGGCGGCTTCATCCTCACACCGGTCCTGCTGCTGCTCTATCCGCACGACTCGGCGCAGACGCTGACGGCGATCAGCCTCACCGCCGTCTTCTTCAACGCCTCGTCCGGGACGATCGCCTACGCGCGGCAGCGCCGCGTCGACTTCCGCAGCGGGATCGTCTTCGCGGTCGCGACGCTGCCGGGAGCGATCGGCGGCGCGCTCCTCGTCGGCGTCGTGTCGCGGAACGTCTTCGACGCGATCATGGGCGTGATCCTCGCGGTGCTCGCCGTCTGGCTCCTCACCGGCGAGCGCTGGAGTCCCGGGCTGCCGAAGAGCCATCTCTACCGGCGGCTCCTCGTCGACCGCCGCGGGCTCGTCTACGAGTACGACGTGCCGCTGCTGCGGGGCGCGCTGTACAGCCTCGTCGTCGGCTTCGTCTCGAGCTTCCTCGGGATCGGCGGCGGCGTGATCCACGTGCCGCTGCTCGTCCGCGCGCTCGGGTTTCCCACCCACATCGCCACGGCGACGTCGCACTTCGTGCTCGCCGTCATGTCCGGAGTCGGGGCGCTCACGCACGTCGCCACGGGGAGCTTCGCCCACGGGCACGGTGTGCTCCGCGCAGCCTGGATCTCGGCCGGCATCGTCGTCGGGGCACAGCTCGGAGCGCACGTGTCGCAGCGGCTTCACGGGAAGATGATCGAGCGGCTGCTGGCCGCGTCGCTGCTCGTGCTCGCGGCGCGGCTCCTCCTGGCTGCGTAGTTGGCCGAATCGCCCATCGGACTGCGCGCCGATGCCGGTGTGCGCCTTCCGGCGGAGAGTGTGGACGAGACCCCTCCGGAGGTGCCGCCATGCGTGCCACGCGACTGACCGTCCTCGTGTTCGCCCTCCCGATCGCGGCGTTCATCTGCATGCTCGTGCTCGTCACGGCGCTGTGGATCCATCCGCCGACGATCGGGTGGATCGGCCTCGCAGTCGTCGCGCTCGTGTCGATCGGGCTCGGCGTGGCCGGCTACGTCCTCTTCCCGCGGATGAGCGTGAACGCGGATCCCGTCGCAGCGCCCGAGCGGGCGCGGCTGCTCGTGCTCGCGGACGCGAGCGCCCCCGTCGCGGACGTCTGCCACACCGTCGCGGTGCAGCTCGCCGGTCGCGACGCGGAGGTGCTCGTCGTCGCGCCGGTCCTGCCGCCGCCGTCCCGCTATGTCGCGGACGACGAGGAGGCCGCCCGCCGCGCGGCGGAGGAACGGCTTGACGGCCTCGTGGCGGGACTGCGCCGTGCCGGTCTGGCGGCCTCCGGGCGCGTCGGCACCGACGACCCGGTTCAGGCGCTCGGTGACGCGCTCGCCGAGTTCCCGGCCGCCGAGGTGCTGATCGTCACGGCGGGAGAGACGGTCTGGCTCGAGCGCGGCCTGTTCGAGCGGGCGCGTGGGTTCGCACCGGTGGTCGAGCACGTCGAGGCGAGGACGCCGGCAACAGTCTGACGACCACGAACGGAGGCACGACCATGACGAGCGTGAAGGAACGCGACCTCGCGGGCCCGGGCATCGGCAGCTACGAGGAGCTGGCGACGATGCTCCCGCGCGACTACCGCGCGCTGCTCTCGCCGAAGGAGACGATGCAGGCCCTGTACGCGGTGAAGCGCCTGATCGAGGACCGGCTCTGCGACGAGCTGGGGCTGACGATGGTGCAGGTGCCGCTGATCGTCGACGCGGCCAGCGGCGTCAACGACTATCTCGACCGCGACGGCTCGCGCACGCCCGTCGGGTTCCACATCTCCAACGACCGCGACCTCCATCCGGTCGACGCCGAGGTCGTGCAGGCGGCGACGAAGTGGAAGCGGCTCGCGCTCGCGGAGTTCGACATGGGTCCCGGCGAGGGGCTGATCACCGACATGCGGGCCGTACGGAAGGACTACTTCCTCGACCACGACCACAGCGCGTACGTCGACCAGTGGGACTGGGAGAAGGCGATCACCGCCGAGCAGCGGACGCTCGAATACCTGACCGAAACGGTCCGCGCGATCTGGCGCGTGCTGAAGGAGGCCGAGGCGTTCCTGCTCGACGCGTTCCCCGCGCTCGCCGATCCGCGCTATCCGGCGCTGCCGGACGAGCTGACGTTCATCCACGCCGAGGACGTGCTCGCGGAGTGGCCCGACCTGCCGCGCAAGCAGCGCGAGACGCTGCTCCTGCAGCTGCATCCGGCCGTCTTCATCTACGGGATCGGCTGGCCGCTCGCCGACGGGCTGCCGCACGAGCTGCGCGCGGCCGACTACGACGACTGGTCGACGGAGACGACGTCCGTGGACGGCCGCCCGATGCACGGGCTGAACGGCGACATCCTCGTCTGGAACCCCGTCACGCTGCGTCGGCACGAGCTGACGTCGATGGGCGTCCGCGTGACGAAGGAGTCCCTGCGCCGGCAGCTCGACCTCTCCGGCCAGCTCGACTTCCTCGACCTGCCGTACCACCGGGCGATCCTCGGCGACGAGGTGCCGCTGTCGATCGGCGGCGGGATCGGCCAGTCGCGCACGATGATGCTGCTGCTGCGGAAGGCGCATCTCGGCGAGGTGAGCGTCACCGTGTGGCCGCAGGCGCTGAAGGACCTCTGCGCGGAACGGAACATCCGCGTGCTCGAGTAGCGGCTAGTCGCCCCAGTCGCCGGTGACGAGGGTGTAGAGCAGCGCTTCCTCGGTCGTCTCGCGGTTCGCCGCCTGCTCCCAGACGACGGACTGCGCGCCGTCGATCACGGCGGCCGACACCTCCTCGCCGCGGTGGGCGGGGAGGCAGTGGAGGAAGATCGCATCCGGCCGCGCGAGCGCGAGCAGCTCTTCGTCGACCTGGTACGGGCGCAGCGTGCGTAGACGCTCGTCGCGCTCCGCGTCGTCGCCCATCGAGACCCAGACGTCGGTGTAGACGGCGTGCGCCCCGCGCACCGCCTCGCGCGGTTCGTCGAACAGCTCGATCGAGCCGCCGGTGGCCGCGGCGATCTCGCGCGCGCGGGCGACGACGTCGGCGTGCGGCGCGTAGCCGGGGGGAGAGGCGACGGCGATCTCCATGCCGGCGAGCGCGCCCGCTTCGAGGAGCGAGTGGACGACGTTGTTGCCGTCTCCGACGTACGCAAGTCGGATGCCGGCGAGACGGCCGAACCACTCCCGCACCGTCAGCACGTCGGCGAGCGCCTGGCAGGGATGATGGTCGTCGGAGAGGGCGTTCACGACGGGCACCGGCGCGGCGGCCGCCATCTCCGCGATCTCCTCCTGCGCGTACGTGCGGACGACGATCGCGTCGCAGTAGGCGGCGAGCGCGCGGGCCGTGTCGGAGATCGGCTCGCCGCGGCCGAGCTGGAGCTCGTCGGGCCGCAGCGCGATCGGGTTCATGCCGAGGCGCGCGGCAGCGGCCGCGAACGAGACGCGCGTCCGCGTGGACGGCTTCGCGAAGTAGCAGGCGACGGAGCGGCCGCGCAGTGCGTCGACCCAGCCGTCAGGCTCGTCGTCCATCTGGGCGGCGAGATCGAGCAGCCGCTGGAGCTGCCGTGGCGTCAGGTCTGCGACGCGGAGGAAGTCCTTCGGCGTCACGCGTGTATGGGCGGTCGCCATGTCCGGCTCCTTCTGGTGGGTGCGCTACGGATGCTCGCTCCGGGGTTCCCGCACTGCATCCGCGCTCGCGCCGACCAGCGCTGCGGCTATCCCCCGATGCGTCGTGCAGGCCCTGGGCGGACGCTGGAACCACGAGTCCGAAGGAGGCCGGAACCGTGCAGAAGGTCATCATCATGGGCGCGGGAGGGCGGGACTTCCACGACTTCAATCTCGTCTTCCGTGAAGATCCGGAGACGCAGGTGGTCGCGTTCACCGCGGCGCAGATCCCCGGCATCGACGACCGCAGGTACCCGGCCTCGCTCGCCGGACCGCTCTACCCGGAGGGGATCCCGATCGTGCCGGAGGAGCGGCTGGCGGAGCTGATCGGCTCCGAGGCCGTGGACGAGGTCGTCCTCGCCTACTCCGACCTCGCTCACGCGGACGTGATGCACAAGGCCTCGGTCGCGCTCGCCGCCGGCGCCGACTTCCGGCTCCTCGGGCCCCGCTCGACGATGCTGCTGGCGACGAAGCCGGTCGTCGCCGTGACTGCGGTCCGCACCGGCTGCGGCAAGAGCCAGACGAGCCGCCGGATCGGCGAGCTGCTGCTCGGTGCCGGGCTGCGCGTCGGGCTCGTCCGCCACCCGATGCCATACGGCGACCTGGAGGCGATGCGCGTGCAGCGGTTCGCGACGCTCGCCGACATCGACGCGTCGCATCCGACGCTCGAGGAGCGCGAGGAGTACGAGCTTCCCGTCGAGATGGGCATGACCGTCTACGCGGGCGTGGACTACGGCGAGATCCTCGCGCTCGCCGACGCCGAGTCGGACGTGATCATCTGGGACGGCGGCAACAACGACTTCCCCTTCTTCTCGCCGGACCTGTCCATCGTCGTCGTCGACCCGCTTCGCGCCGGCCACGAGCTGGCGTACCACCCCGGCGAGGCGAACCTCCGCATGGCCGACGTCGTCGTCGTGAACAAGATCGACAGCGCCGAGCTCGCATCGCTCGAGGAGGTGCTGAAGGACATCCGGCTCGTCAACTCGTCCGCGCACATCGTGCTCGCGCGGTCGCCGGTCGAGCTCGAGGACGGGCCGTCGATCGAGGGCGAGCGGGTGCTGGTCGTCGAGGACGGGCCGACCCTGACGCACGGCGGCATGGCCTTCGGCGCCGGCACCGTCGCGGCGCGGCAGGGGGGCGCCGCGGTGCTCGTCGACCCGCGGCCGTATGCGGTCGGCTCGATCGCCGAGACCTTCGCGCGGTACCCGAACCTCGACGTCCTGCCGGCGATGGGCTACTCCGACGAGCAGCTGTCCGAGCTCGAGCAGACCATCGACGCCTGCGACTGCGACGTCGTCGTCACGGGCACGCCGATCGACCTCGCGCGGCTGATCCGGTCGCGCCACCCGATCCGCCAGGCGACGTACCGGCTCGAGGAGGCGGGCGGCATCCCGCTTATGGACCTGCTGGAGCCGATCGTCGCAGCGGCCGGAGGCGCCCGCCCGGTCGCGGCCGTCTGACGCTCAGGCGTCGTCTGCGCCGGCCATCGCCTCGAGGCGCTCGGCGAGCTCGTGGAGCGTGCCGAGCGTCTGGAAGCCGGCGAAGGAGACGACGCCGCCGCCGCGCAGCTCGACGATGATCGCGACGCGGCCGTCGATCCGCTCGTCGTCGGTGCGGCCGATCCGCACCGCGGCGATCTCGCCGCCGTCGATCTCCATCGTCCGGCGGTCGTCGCGCGAGCCCCCGTCGAGGTGGAGCCGGTCGGCATAGAGATCGAGCCTTCCGGCGACGCGCGGGCCGCCGTCGACGGCCCAGAGGACGGGAATCGACAGCGCCGGCGCCATCGGATCAGTGTTCAGACAGACGGGCCGGGCGAGATCGGGAGAAACTACGGGTAGTGAACGCGGCGCTCCGGATCGTGCACCTGTTTGCGGCGATCGTCTGGGTCGGCGGCACGATCGCACTCGTGCTCGTCGCGGTGCCGCCCGTGCAGCGGCTCGAGGGCGACGCCCGGGCGCGGACGCTGCGCGCCTTCGGACGACGCTGGCGTCCGCTCGGCTGGGGTGCGCTCGCCGTCGCGATCGGCACCGGCATCGCCATCGCGTCGCGCGACCACGCCTTCCATTCGACGTCGCGCGGCTTCGACTGGGTGCTCGGCGTGAAGGGCGCGCTCGTCGGGCTGCTCGTCGCCGGCGCGTACGTGCACGACTTCGTGCTCGGCCCGGGGCTCGCGCGCCAGATCCGGGAGGGGCGGCCGCCGTCGCTGCGTCCGCTGCTCCGAGGCATCGGCTGGTTCAACTTCGCGCTGACGCTCGTGATCCCGATCCTCGGCGCGGTGCTCGCCGAGATCCTGAGCTAGATCTGCCAGAGGCCGTCGCGGATCAGCCGGTCGCCCGGCGGCTCATCTTTGACGGGGGGAGGCTCGTGCCGGGATGCTGTGGCCATGGAAGTGGCCGAGGTCGCCGCGCGGGCTGCCGGGGAGAACTTCCCGGTCGGCTCGCTCCTGTTCCCGCGCTCGCTGCGGCCGCACGTGCGCGCGCTGTACTGCTACGCCCGTCTCGTCGACGAGCTCGGCGACGCGTACGACGGTGACCGGCTCGCCGCGCTCGACGAGCTCGAGAGTGAGGTTGACGCCACGTTCGAAGGGCGGCCGACGTGGCCGGTGCTCGTCAACGTGCAGCCGACGGTGCGGGAGTTCGACCTGCCGCGTGAGCCGTTCGAGCGGCTGATCGAGGCGAACCGGATGGACCAGCGGATCGGCAAGTACGAGACCTGGGACGACCTGAAGTGGTATTGCGTCCACTCGGCGGATCCGTGTGGGCGGATGGTGCTCGGCGTGCTGCGCCGGCTCGACGACCCGGAGCTCGTCGACGCGAGCGACTCCGTCTGCACGGGGCTGCAGCTCGTCAACTTCCTCCAAGACGTGCCGCGCGATCTGGAGCTGGGGCGGATCTACCTGCCGGCGGAGGACCGGCGGCGGTTCGGCGACCCGGCGCTCGACCGGCCGAGCGACGAGCTGCGCTCGCTGCTCCGCTTCGAGGCGGACCGTGCTGCGGGGTTCCTCGCCGCCGGCGAGGTGCTCCGTGAGCGGATCGGCGGCCGCCTCGGGCGCGCCGTCGGCCTGTTCGGTCGCGGTGGCCTGGCCGCGCTGGACGCGCTCGAGTCGGCCGGCTGGGACATCTTCACGAAGCGCCCGAAGCCCTCGCGGGCGCGCCTCGCCCGCGAGGCGGCGATGACGCTGGTGCGATGAACGTCGACGACGCCTATGCCGAGGTCGTGCGCGTCACCCGCGCGCGGGCGAAGAACTTCGCCTACGGGATCATGGTGCTGCCGCGGCCGAAGCGGTACGCGATCGCGGCGGTGTACGCCTTCGCGCGGGAGGTGGACGACGTCGCCGACGGGCCGCTTCCGCTCGACGAGAAGCGGACGCGGCTCGAGGCGCTGCGCGCAGCGCTCGACGACACCGATCCGCAGGAGGCGATGCTCGTCGCGCTCGCGGATGCCCGTGCGCGCTACGGGATCCCGCGCGACGCGTTGGCCGCGCTCGTCGACGGCGGGCTCCAGGACACCGTGCAGACGCGGTACGCGGACTTCGACGATCTCCGCGGCTACTGCGAGAAGGTGGCCGGTGCGGTCGGCGTCGCGTGCGTCGCCGTCTACGGCTCCGACGACGCGGACCGCGCGCGTACGCTCGGTGTCGCGCTGCAGCTGATCAACATCCTCCGCGACGTGCGCGAGGACTGGGAGCTGGATCGCGTCTACCTGCCGCAGGACGAGCTTGCCCGGTTCGGCGTGTCGGAAACCGACATCGCGCAGGGGCGTACGACACCCGAGTGGCGGGCGTTGATGACGTTCGAGGCCGCGCGTGCACGGACCCACATGGACGAGGGCCTGCAGCTGCTCGATTCGCTGGACGGACGCAGCGCGCTCTGCGTCTCGACGTTCGCCGGTCTCTACCGGGCCACCCTCGACCGCATCGAGGCGAACGGCTTCGACGTGTTCGGCGAGAAGACGCGTCTCTCCGCACCGGCGAAGCTCGCGGTCGTGGCGAGAGGGCTCGTCCGATGAGGGCGGTTGTCGTCGGCGGCGGTCTCGCCGGGCTCGCGGCCGCGCTCGATCTCGTCGACGCCGGCGCAGACGTGACGGTGCTGGAGGCGCGGCCGACGCTCGGCGGCGCCGTCCAGACGCTGCCGAAGCGGGAGGGAGATCCGCAGCCGCCGCCGGACAACGGCCAGCACATCGCGCTCGGCTGCTTCACGGAGTACCTGCGCTTCCTCGACCGGATCGGCGAGGGCGGCTCCGTGATGCGGCGCCGGCTGGCGCTGCCGGTGATCGCCGAGGACGGCTCGGTCGCGGAGATCCGCCCGAGCCCGGCTGCGCTGATCACATACGGCCATCTGCCGCTCCGTGACCGCCTGGCGTTGCCGCTCGTGCTCACCCGCCTGCGGAAGGCGAGGACGCGCGAGAACGAGACCTTCGGCGCGCTCCTCCGACGGCTCGGCTCCTCCGACGCGGCGATAGACCGCTTCTGGGACGTCTTCGTCAGGCCCGCTCTCAACCTGCGTAGCGTCGAGGCGAGCGCCGACGCCGGCCTCTTCACCGTCCGCACGGCGCTGCTCGGCCCGCGCGCGAACGCCGACCTGATCCTTCCGGTCCAGCCGCTCGGCGCGATGCACGGCGACGCCGCCGGCCGGGTGCTCGAGGCGGCCGGAGCGACGGTGCGGACAGAGGCACGTGTTGTTGCCATTGGAGACAACGTAGCGACGCTGTCGGACGGCACCGAGATCGAGGCCGATTCGATCGTCATCGCCGTGCCGCCGCGTGAGAGCGCCCGCCTTCTCGACGAGGACGACTCGGGCCTCGAGGACTCGCCGATCGTCAGCGTCCACCTCTGGCTCGACCGGACGCTGCTCCGTTCGCCGCTCGCCGCACTGCTCGCGAGCGACGCGCACTGGGTCTTCGACCGCGGCGCGCTCACCGGTCACGAGCCCGCACGCGGCCAGTACCTGACGGTCGTCTCGAGCGGCGTGCCGGAGCTGCTCGAGATCCGCGGCCGCGAGCTCGTGGACCGGATCGCCGGCGAGCTCACGGATCGGCTCGGGCCTGCCGAGCTGCTGTGGTCGCGCGTCAGCCGCGAGCCCTACGCGACGGTCGCGCTCCGCCCCGGCGTCGTCCGTCCCGGCGCCGCCACCGGGCGCCCCGGCGTCGTCCGCGCCGGAGCCTGGACCGACACGGGCTGGCCCGCGACGATGGAGAGCGCGGTGCGCAGCGGCCGCGCGGCGGCCGCGCACGTGTTGGCCGAGACCACGACGGTCGCCGCATGACCGCCACCGCCGAGCTCACGCGCCTCGACGAGGCGATCGACCGCGGCACGCGGAGGCTGCTCGAGCTGCAGCGGCCCGACGGCATCTGGGTCGGCGAGCTCGAGTCCAACGTGACGATGACCGCGCAGCATCTCTTCTGGAACCACTTCCTCGGACTCCGCACGCCGGCGCTCGACCGCGGCATCGCCAACGAGCTCACCGCCCGGATGCGCGGCGACGGCACCTGGTCGATCTGGTTCGAAGGACCGGCGGATCTCTCGACCTCGATCGAGGCGTACGTCGCGCTGCGGATGTGCGGCGTCGATCCCGGCCCGCGCGCCCGCGAGTTCATCCGGCGCGAGGGCGGCATCCCGAAGAGCCGCCTGTTCACGAAGTGCTTCCTCGCGCTCATCGGCCAGTGGCCGTGGCAGCGGATGGTGCCGATCCCGCCCGAGCTCGTCCTTCTGCCGGCGTCGTCGCCGTTCTCGATCTACGACTTCGCGTGCTGGGCACGCCAGACGTTCGTCGCGCTCGCGGTCGCGCAGTCGCTGCGGCCGGTGCGGCCCGCCGACGTCGACCTGCGGGACATCGGCGCGATTCCCGGGAAGACGCGGCCGCCGCGGCGGCCGACGCCGCTCCGGCGCAGGGCGTACGGCGTCGCCGAGCAGTGGATCCGCGAGCGGCAGGAGGCCGACGGCTCGTGGGGCGGGATCCAGCCGCCGTGGGTCTGGGGGATCATCGCGCTCGCCGCGCTCGGCCACGGGTTCGAGGACGACACGCTGCGCAAGGCGGTCGAGGGCTGGCGCGGCTTCATGGTCGAGGACGGCGACCGCCTTCGGCCCGAGGCGTGCCAGTCGCCGGTCTGGGACACCGGCCTCGCCGTGCTCGCGCTGCGCGCGTGCGGCGTCCCGGCCGACCATCCGCAGCTCGTCCGCGCCGGCGAGTACCTCCTGGGCGAGGAGGTGACGGTCAAGGGGGACTGGTCGATTCGCGTGCCGGACCTGGCACCCGGCGGCTGGGCGTTCGAGTACGAGAACGACGTCTATCCCGACATCGACGACGCAGCGGTGATCGGGCTCGCGCTGCGGCAGCTCGGGATCGGCGACGACCCGGTGCGCCGCGGGCTCGACTGGCTCGTCGGCATGCAGTCGCGCGACGGCGGCTGGGGCGCGTTCGACGTCGACAACTCGGCGATGTGGCTCTACCGGATCCCGTTCTGCGACTTCGGCAAGGTGACGGACGAGCCGAGCGCCGACGTGACCGCGCACGCGCTCGAGACGCTCGCTCACGAGGACGGCTACGCCGCGGCGCAGGAGCGCGGCCTCCGCTGGCTCCTCGCCGAGCAGGAGGACGACGGCTCGTGGTTCGGCCGCTGGGGCGTCAACCACCTCTACGGCACCGGCGCAGCGCTGCCGGCGCTCGAGGCCTGCGGCGTCCCGCACGACCATCCGGCGATGCGGCGGGCGGTCGCCTGGCTCGACTCCGTCCAGCAGGAGAACGGTGGCTTCGGGGAGGACATCCGCTCCTACGCCGATCCCGCTTGGCGCGGCCGTGCGCCGTTCACGACGCCGTCGCAGACCGGCTGGGCGCTGCTTGCATACGTGGCCGCAGGAAACGCTGAGCATGTAGCAGCGCGGAGGGCGGCAGACTACCTCTGCGACGTCCAGCAACCGGACGGAGACTGGGGAGAGGAGCACTTCACGGGGACGGGGTTCCCACTCGATTTCATGATCCGCTACCACCTCTATCGCATCAGCTTTCCCCTGCTCGCACTCGGACGGCTCAGAGAAAGGCTCAGTGCATGAAGTTCCCGTTGCAGTCGACGGTCTCGATCGGCAAGTACGTCGCCACGCAGCAGCGCAAGGGCGAGCGCTATCCGCTCGTGCTGATGCTCGAGCCGACGCTCGCCTGCAACATCGCCTGCATCGGCTGCGGGAAGATCCGCGAGTACGAGTCGAACCGTGCGCGGCTGACGGTCGAGGAGTGCATCGACTCGGGGCTCCAGTGCCCGGCGCCGGTCGTCTCGGTCTGCGGCGGCGAGCCGCTCGTCTACAAGGGGATCGAAGAGGTCGTCGCGGCCATGATCGAGAAGGGAAAGACGGTCGAGCTGTGCACGAACGCGCTCCGTCTCGAGCAGTGCATCGACTGGTTCGAGCCGTCGCCGCGGATGACGTTCGTCGTCCACCTGGACGGCATGCGCGAGATCCACGACTACGTCTGCGACTACCCCGGCCTGTGGGAGATCGCGGTCGACGCGATCAAGCTCGCCCGCGCGCGCGGCTTCCGCGTCACGACGAACACGACGATCTTCAAGGAGACCGAGGTCTCCGACGTGATCGAGATGATGCGCTACCTCACCGACGAGGTCGGCATCGACGGGATGCTCGTCGCCCCCGGGTACCAGTACTCGCAGATCGATCCGGCGCTGACGATGACGCGCTCCGAGCACGAGGAGAAGTTCCGCGCCATCCGCGCGGCGGTGCGCAAGCACGGCTACCGCTGGATCGCGACGCCGATCTACCAGGACTTCCTCACCGGCCAGCGCAAGCTCTCCTGCGCGCCGTGGGGGTCGATCACGCGCAATCCGTACGGCTGGAAGGGGCCGTGCTACTTGCTGACCGACGGCATCTTCCCGACGTACGAGGCGCTGCTCGAAGGAATGGAGTGGGATGCCTACGGACCGGGCAACGACCCGCGCTGCGAGCACTGCGGCATCCACTCCGGCTTCGAGCCGTCGGCGGCGTTCGAGTCGTCGAAGAGCTTGAAGGAGACGGTCCGGAGCATGGCGTGGACGCTGACCGGCTGACCTTCGCCTGCGCGACTTCGGCGGAGGAGCGCGTCGCGCGCCGCGCGGGGCTGCACGCCGTGCGCGTCGGCGTGCGCTGCGCCGCGGGAGTGCCGGACGGACGGCTCGTCTCGTTCGGCGTCGCCGGCGCGCTGCACGACGGGCTCGCGGTCGGGGACGTCCTCGACGCGACGCGCGTCGTCGACCCGGCCGGCGCGACGCTCTGGGAAGGCGAGCCGCTCGGGGTTCCGGGCGCGCGCACCGGCACGCTGCTCGCGTCCGACGTTCTCGTCGCCGACGCGGACGAGCGTCGCAGGCTGCACGAGTCCAGCGGCGCCGACGCCGTCGACATGGAGAGCGGGATCCTCGCGTCGAGCGGCCGCCTCGCCGGCTGCCTCCGCGCGATCTCCGACGCTGCCTCGAGCTCGGTTCTCGGCGTCGAGTCGACCGTCCATGCGGACGGCCGCACCGACGTCGCGGGTCTCGCGCGCTGGATCGCGACGCGGCGCGGATCGGCGATCCGCGCGATGCGCGACGCGCTGACGGCGCTGCGCGCGCTGCAACGCGCCGCGGAAGGGATCGCATGAACGGCGGCCGCGTCCTCCTCGCAGCACCGCGCTCGTTCTGCGCCGGCGTCGACCGCGCCATCGAGATCGTCGAGCGGCTGCTCGAGCAGCACGGCGCACCGGTGTACGTCCGCCACCAGATCGTCCACAACGAGCATGTCGTCCGCCGGCTCGAAGGTCTCGGCGCCGTGTTCGTCGAGCACGAGGACGAGATTCCCGAGGGCGAGATCTGCGTGCTCTCCGCGCACGGC
>Ga0265338_10002004_pt1 | contig 31633 bp, 28 predicted proteins | sample 42126metaG_FD_193579 | JGI IMG/M metagenome (GOLD analysis project Ga0265338, IMG submission 193579) | Rhizosphere microbial communities from Carex aquatilis grown in University of Washington, Seatle, WA, United States - 4-21-26 metaG | ecosystem: Host-associated > Plants > Roots > Rhizosphere...
ACCGCGGCACGCTCATGGAAGCCAGCGTGGACGAACCGTCGCTGGGACTGTAATTAATCACCGTGCTCACGGAACTGATGCCATCGTTGCCGCCGTAAACGATGATCGCGCCGCCGGTGGCCACGGCGCCGGGCGCGATATTGCCATAGAACGGCTGGCCCAATGGCGTCCAGTAAATGTTGGTGGCGACCAAGCCTTCGGGATAAGCGGTGGTGCCAGCAATCACGACGTTGCCCAGACCGGGCATGATGACCGTTGCCGCTTCACTGCCAGGATAGTCCAAGGATGGTCCGGGAAACCACGTCAACGGAGCGGCAGCCAAGCTCGTCCCGATAAACAACGGCGCGATTCCGGCCAGACACAAAAGCAACTTCTGGAGCCGGTTCATTTTCATAACATTGGTGGGTCATTGGTTTTTTGGCCGGGCAGAGTGCGTCCGGTTTTGTCCTTTGCCCGGCAACTGAGTGTCACTTTATTCCGACAGGCCACGGTGTCAAGTTAAATAATTCATTGAAGTAGTCTAAATTATGGACACAACTTGAGTTTCTTCCTGTCAATCATGGGTTTAACCATGGAATTTTAACCCAAAGAGGGTGCGGGAAAACTTCCATCACGGGAGGGTGAACTTAAATGGTGAGCCCTCCTGGACTTCTATCCGCCTTCGAGCGTCACCGTTCAAGCCGGCAAAGTTTTAAGGTGCGCTCATCCGACCCCGTCTTTCGTCCGGCCGGCTTAATCCTCGCCCGTTCAGCGCCAACCACCGCGGATGAAGACATGCACGCCATTGCGGTATTCGTAACGATGCGGCACCCAGACGACACCCGCGCGCGGCGGATGCGCCCAACGGCCATGTTCCCACACCCAATGACCGCGCCAGATCCAGCCGCCGCCAATCCAGACAAAGCCCGGGCCCGGGGCGACCATCACCGTTTCCACAATCGGTGTCGGCGGAGCTTCGTTCACCACGACCTCGTCAGTTGCGACCGCCGGAGGTGGTGGCGCCTGGCGATAAACCGTGCGTTCGCGGACCACGCAACCGCTTAACAACAATGAACCGGTTGCAATCAGGAGACCCGATTTCAGCAATGGCAAAGATTTCATATGCAAGTTAGACGCCTTTCGTCGGAAAATGTTTCAATAAAAGTTACGCCACTACTTCCCTGCCTTCCCATTCCCGTTCAAAGTTCAGTAATGATCGTATGATGTTTCCCATTTCTCACCGGCACCATGTTCAGACTGCAGCCTGTGCCCAATCGGTTTTATGCTTTAGCCCGCAGCCTTCAGGCTTTAACATCTCCCCATGCCCGTCATCGTAACGCAGCCACTGGGAAGACCTCCGACGTTTGCCGAACTCCAGGCCCTGGCCGGAAAACATGATGTCCAGATCACCGGCGATGCATCGGCCGGCAGCTTCCATCATCCTGACCCGCGGCAGCCCAAAGTCCAGGGCGATTATGCCTTTGACTCGAACGGCGACATCCACGGCAAATTCAGCGGCCAGGTGCTTGGGAAACTGGCCGGGAGCTTCATGTTCACGGCCGGCAAAGCGGAAATCATAATCAACGAAAAACCGTTTCTGCTGCCCGAGGCGGTTTTGCAATCAACGGTGGCCGTGGTCCTGAAAGATTTCTGCGCCAAATTCCCCGCCGTGTAACCCCGGGGTCAGAATACATGAGTCAGAAATCAGAAGGCTGAAGTCATGAAACGCTTTTGGCTCCGGGTTCCGGCGTTTGGCTTTCGGCCTTGACCGGTCTCACCAGCCCGGAACGGCCCGGCATTGGAAGTTCAATCTGGGTTTTATAGAGGTATTCGGTGTCGTTCATTTTTTGCAGGAACTGAGTGTCGAGTTCCATCCTTTCAGCGCCAGCCGCCTGCTTCGTGTCCGTCGCCTCGGATTCACAAATCACGGCAAACGCCCGCTGGCTGTCGAGTTCCAATCTGGCGGAAATAAATTTATCCTGGGTGCGGAGCACCACGGTAAGCGCATCAAAATTCATACGTCTCCTTGTTATCTTTCACGGGTCCGGACCCGCACGGCGGCTGGCATCATGGAAAAGGCTGACTGCCTGACCAGGCACCGGCTGTCCCCTCTTCTGGCTGTCCAAATTTCATCCGCCAAACATTATCCATGCAAGCATTACCTTTGCCATGGGGTGTTCACCCCATTCATCTATAATAATCGCAAGCGTGCGGACACCATCCACTTAAAATTGATCTGCATTTTCCACTGATGCCGCGCTTAGGAATCGAACCTGTATTTACCTCCTGACCGACCGCGTCAGGCCGCAACAAACAGAAATTGAATCTCCGTATTTCATTAAAGTGCGGAAACGTTAAATTACAAGCAGCAGAATGATTTTATTTTTCAGGAAGACGGACTGAAAATGACTGGAAAGATTAAGCCTCTTTGCTCAACGTTTCCAGATGTTGCTGAAGAAAATCGGCAGGAAAACAAAACATCAAAAAAACCTGTTTCCACAAGGGTTTAATTGATTTAAATTGGTTGCGGGGGTGGGATTTGAACCCACGACCTTCAGGTTATGAGCCTGACGAGCTACCGGGCTGCTCCACCCCGCGATCAAGAATGGTGATTTTGGCTGACACCCGCCGCCAGCGCAAGAAATTTCGCTTCAATTCAGAACGGGCAAACTCCGTAGCGTAACCAATAGCCCAGCAGTTTCGCATATTCCAGCCGGATGCGGCTGCCAATGCGGTTATGCGGCCAGTCGGCACGGGCGGCGGCAAAATAGGACGGTCGGGAATAAAACTTCAATGCCGGCGCATAATGCCGGAAGCACGCCAGCGCCCGGCGCGAATGATACCACGAAGTCACCAGGATTACCTTCTGATATTTGTGTTCGTGAAGCCATTTGATGGTGAACTGGGCATTTTCCTTGGTGGTTTTCGATTGCGTTTCCAGTTCAATCGCCTTCGCCGGGACACCTGCCGTCAGCAGCAATCGGCGGTTGATCTCATAATCACCGAAGCCGCTCACCAGGATGCGCGGTGCCGCGTGCTCCTTGTAAAGTTCCGCCGCCCGTTCTGGACGTTCATGCGAACCGCCGCCTAAAACCACAATCACGTCTGCCGTCACCGGCCCGCTTTCCACGCACAGGATTTGCCGGGGAAAACCCCACGCCATAACGACCAGCAACGCCAGTAAAATAAAAACAGCGAGTGCTGCCGATTTGATGAATTTTCTCACGCGCTGAAATCACCGTCATCCGTAAAGCGGGCCGAAGTTCTGGCAGGCGCGGTAGTCCGCCCCCTGCGGTTCCAGCGCGCCAAAAAGGTTCCAAGAGCTTGGCCGGAAGATTTTTTTTTCGGCCACATTGTGCATCGCCACCGGAATGCGCAGCATCGAGGCGAGCGAGATCAGGTCCGCGCCAATGTGTCCATAACTGATGCTGCCATGGTTGGCGCTCCAGTTGTTCATCACGGTGTAAACATCGCGGAAAACGCCCTGCCCCGTAACGTTCGGCGCAAACCAGGTCGTCGGCCAAGTGGGATTGGTGCGCTCGTCCAGCGCCTGATGCACCTTCGCCGGCAGCTCCACCGACCAGCCCTCGGCAATTTGCAGCGCCGGGCCAAGCCCCTTCACCAAGCTGATGCGACTCATCGTCATCGGCATGCCGCCGCGCGACAGGTAACACGATGAGAAACCGCCACCTCGAAAATACTCGTAAACCGCCGCCGGCCAGGACGTCGCCTTTAGACATTTATCGGCCTCGGCCTGGCTGATTTCCCAAAACGGTTTCATGGCCGGTTTGCCGTCAATGGATTGCTGGCCAGTGCCGTCGAGCGTGGCCGCGCCGGAATTGATGAGATGCAACAACCCGTTTTCGGCGTGACCCGACAGCTTGTGGCCGGTGACGCGCTTGACCGCATCCGGGCTCCAGTACGTCCGCACGTCGGCAAAAATCTGCGCGGTATTCGTCAGCAGATAACCAAACAACATGCATGCGCCATTCAACGCGTCATTTTCCGTGGCGAAAATCATCGGCGGACGGATGCCGTTCCAGTCGAACGACGAGTTCAGGATCGCTTCCATGAAATCGCCGTTTGGGAAGTGGTCCGTCCAATGCCGTTGCCCCTGAAAACCGCCGGCGATGGCATTGTGGCCCAGTGCCTCCTCGCCGAAACCGAGTTCGGCCAGGCGCGGATTGCCAATCATCAGGTCGCGCGCAATCATCGTCATCTTGACGACCGTCGCCCATTCCCAATCCTTCCGGGCCGTGTCATGTTGCAGCTCAGGCGGGTTCCAGTCCTGGCCCTCCGGGCAATTCGCCCGTGTCCAGTCATAGGCCCGCTTGAACTCGCGCTCATCATAAATTTTCTCCTCGATGCGCCGGACAAATTCCGTCATGTCCACGCATTCAACCCGCAGGCCGAGGTAGCTTTCGAAGAAGGACTGCTCGACAATTGAACCGGCGATGCCCATCGAGACGCCGCCCAGCGACAAATAACTTTTGCCGCGCATGATGGCGGTGGCCAGGCCGGTCCGGGCGAAGCGCAGCAGCTTTTTCTGAACATCGGGCGGAATGCTGGTATCCCTGCCATCCTGCACGTCGCGCCCGTAAATGCTGAACGCGGGCAGCCCTTTCTGGTTGTGGCCGGCCAGCACCGCCGCCAGATAGACCGCGCCAGGGCGTTCGGTGCCGTTGAAACCCCAAATCGCCTTCGGGATCAACGGGTCCATGTCCATCGTCTCGCTGCCGTAGCACCAGCAGGGTGTGACGGTGAGTGACAGGCCCACGCCTTCACGCTGGAATTTCTCCGCGCACGCGGCAGCCTCGGCCACGCCGCCGATGCAGGAATCGGCGATGACACACTGCACCGGCTTGCCATTCGGGTAACGCAGGTTGGCGGACAAAAATTTCGCGGCGTTCTTCGCCATGGCCATGACCTGTTTTTCGAGCGATTCGCGGACGCCTTTGCGACGGCCGTCAATCGTCGGACGGATGCCGATTTTGGGAAGGGAACCGATGAGTGGAAATGGTTTTTTCATAACGTAATGATTGGCCAGTTTTACAAGCGACGCCATGGCTGTCACTGATTTTTTTAAATCCCGCCGCCCTTTTTATGGCCAATCCGGGTCAAGAAACGCCAAACCTGGGAGCCGGAATCCAACCGCAAAAGACACGTCGGCATCCATTTGAGCTAACGCAAAATGCGCGAGCCGGAGGGATTGATGGCGTAGGAAAGGCAAATCAAGCCGGGAACTTCATCAGGGCGGGATGGGCAATTCTTTCATTCCTCTTCGAATGAGTAATTCCCGGTGGTGCCTGAACATTCAGCACCCGCCTTGGCTTTTGGTGATTATGCTTTTCCGTCGGTTAACCTTCACCGCTACCAAACACTAGGCCCCCGGCGTGGTGTCGGATATCCCGGAGATCGTCAGCTCGTTGCTGGTTTGCCCTGGCGGGCCTGTTGGGAGCGCTCGTAGGCATCTTTCTGCCGTTTCAGGCATTCCGGGCAGATGCCGTGGGTCGTGGGGGTGTCAAACCCTTGTTGCATGAAGTCTTCCATCCGCATCCATTCCCCTTTGTAATCAATCCGCCGGCACCAGGCACAGACTCGCATGAAACCTTCCAGTTGCCGGACCCGTTGCAACAACCGGCGGGTTGAACTGCTCACCAGCAGCCAGACCGCCAGGAACAGCAGCATCTCCAACGTGGGCCGGCGGTAAACGAAATTGAAAGGATGGTCGGAAAAGATCAAGGTCGGCAACTTGAGCAGCTCATCCAAGTAACACAACACGATGATCGCCAGAAACCCAAGGTTTTGATACAACACGATCTTGGCCAAACTTGTTTTTTGTCCCATGATATCAAGGCCGAAACAACTCGCGGAAATCTGGGCGGGTCCAGCTTGGAAAGATTTCCTGTTCATCGATCCTGCGACCTCCCGGTAAACCGCCACGCTTCGTTGTCGGACAAGAACATGCCGCACAAAACATGCCAGCGGTATTTTGTAACTCGCGATTCTTGAGGAATTGCGGAATGGCGGACGATCATACCAGTCTCCATTTCTGCTTCTCAATCACATCCCGCTCCGGCACCCTCATGCGCATGCGCATTCTGATTGCCACCGTCACCGCCGGAGGCGGGCACATCGCCGCCGCCGCCGCGCTGGAGGAAGCCTGGCACGCATTGCGGCCGGACGACGTTGTCGAACGGCTTGACCTCATCAAGTTTTTCTCGCCGCTGCACAAAAAGGTCCACGAAGATGGGTACGTGCAGTTGGTGGAACGCGCCCCGGAACTTTGGGGCATGCTGTTCGGCAAAACCGACAATCCGAAGGTCGCCCGCCGTTTGAGCCGGTTGCGCCGCGCGTTTCCAAGCAACTCGCGCGGGAAATTTACCCGCCATCTGAAACAGTTCAAACCGGACGCCGTCCTGTGCACTCATTATCTCCCGCTCGAAACGCTCGGATTGCTCCGGGGAAAGTCGGCAGCGGCGGTCAATGACCGCCGCCCGGCAAACGAAACGGCGGCGTTCGCGGGGCACCGGCACCAACATCCGTTTATCGTCAGCATCGTGACCGATTTTGAGGCACATGCCTTGTGGATGGACGCGTGCGTTGATCTGTACTGCGTCGCCGCCGAGGAAACCAAGGCCCGCCTCGTCGCCCGCGGCGCCAACGTGACCAACGCGGTGGCCACGGGCATTCCCATCGCCGCCAAGTTCCTGTCGAAAACGGACCCGCGCTCGGTCCGCAAACAGTACGGCCTGCGCGATGACCAACCAGTGTTGCTCGTGCTCGGCGGCGGCTTTGGCATGGGGCCGGTCGCGGAAATCCTGGCCGAACTCGACAAGGTGCCCGGCCAGTTCCAGACGCTGGTCGTCACCGGCCGCAATGAGGAATTGCGCCGAAAATTGGCCACGCAAACCCGCAAGCATCCCACCCACGTCCTTGGCTTTTCGACCAACATGCACGAATTGATGGCGGTCGCCGACCTGATTATCACCAAGCCCGGCGGATTGACGACGTCCGAGGCGCTGGCCTTGGGCAAACCGCTGTTCATTCTGAATCCGATTCCCGGCCAGGAGGCGGCCAACAGCGATTTTCTGCTCGAACGCGGCGCCGCCGCCAAGGTCAACCGCGTCGAGGACCTCCCCTTCCGCATCGAAAAGCTGCTCGGCTCAAAGAGACTCGCTGAAATGGCCAAAGCGGCCAAGTCGCTGGGCCGACCGCATTCCGCCGCGGCGGTCTGTCAGGAAGTCTTGAAACGATTGCGTTGAGTCACCCACAACCATTCGCCATCCGTCCGCTTCAATCTTCACCCCATTGATATTCGTAGCCGGCCGGCGGGTTGTAAAAGCACGGATCATTCCAGTCCGCATTGACGCCGTTCCAGTAGAACTTGATAAAAGTAGCATGGCCATCCACAAAACCGGTCATGTTCTTCGAATCATTAAGCTGGTTGGGACCCGGATCGGTCAGTGACTGCGGTTGATGCCAGGAATAGGCAAAGCAGCCGGGCTGGTCCACCACCATCAGGTCCTGGACCACGTTTCGCAGCGAACTGATCTTCCGGCCGGCAATCCCGTGATAAAACTCCCCGGTCTCCCGGTTCGTCACCAGGTTCAACCGGCTGTACCAATAACTCGAATAATCGGACCACGGGTCGTCATGCAAACTGACCCGCTGCATCGTTGTCGCATGCGTGTTGAAGTAATGAAAAATATCTGCCGGGCAGGCAAATAGTTTGTCATTGGCCGAGGATGGGCCGGCGATGCCGTCGTAGCTCATGGTCAGTTCCTTGTAGAAGCGCCATTGGTATGCCCACGGCATGCCATTGGTCAGGATGATGTACGGCAAAGTGTCATCGTTATCGCCGGCATACAGATGGATGCCCAGACAGATTTGCTTCAGATTGTTGAGGCAGGTGGTCCGGTGCGCCTTGGATTTTGCATTGGACAGAACCGGCAGCAGCAAAGAAGCCAGAATGGCAATGATGGCAATCACCACCAGCAATTCGATCAGGGTGAACGCCCGCCGGAAATTCATGGCCGATAGAACACGGTCATTCCAATTTCGTTTCAAGCTATTTTTTGCCAATGCCCACCGATGGCAGACCGACGGTTGTTCCACCATGCTGGCCTTAAACCTCATCGTTCCTCATAAAGTCGCTTGCCAGCTTTGGTTCAATATGAGAGCGTTGGTTGTTCTCAAAACTGACCGGCGTTGGTCGCCAGCAGAAGCAGCAATGCCAGACAAGGCAAGAAGGCAAAATGACGCCCGGCCCATCCGCGATAATTTCTAATCAGAGAACATGAGTGTCGCCCTTCGTTTGTTTGCCCAACACCTGCTTCGGGTATCCGGATTATTCCTGAGCGGAGCTCTGGCTTTCGCCCAGACCGACATCCCGGACTCCTCCAACAAGGCGTCCGCGGCAAACGCCACGTACGGTTCAGCCTGGGATCAGCCTGGAAATCAAGCCGCGACGGCCTCGTTCCATGACTGGGTCCATCGCTACCAGACCGAAACTGGAACAGTCGTCCGGGCGCAACTGGTATCCGAAGGCATCCGGCTGGCCAAAGCACGGCGGACGGCTTTTGCCCGAATGATCCAAACCAATCCCGCCGCCGCTCTCGCGTCAACGGTTCCGCTTTCCGTCCGGCGGTAATTGCCCCCGGAAGTCGCCGCCGAACTGGAAACCCGGGTTTCCGGCATCGGCGATTTTTCAGTGTACTGCGCCCTCCGCGTTCCGGGCGGACCCGCCGTTGAACCCGTACAAAGATTCGTCACCCTGGACGGTCATACCTATCGAGCCCATGTTTACGGCCGGCGGATCAGCGAGACGACCAAACAGGGCGTTCCCCTGCACGGCGTCATGGTTGATGGGTTGCTCGCGCTCCACGAAAACGTATTGCGCGAACTTGAACCCGGCGAACCACCAGGCACCAACCAACCCATCCAGGATCTCCGGTCTGCGGCGCAAAAGACGGCCAGGGCGCCCGTGAACTTGGGAGCAGTGGGCCACACCCTATATGCTTTTGCGTCACATGCCCATTGGCAACGTGCCGAGACACTGCTGGAAACTGCCGAAGCCGGCATCGGTCCCGCCCCCACCCTTCTCGCCGCAGACATCCTGCAACCGGAGGCACTGGCCGGGAACGTCAACCCTGTGACCCCGGCGCCACTGGCACCCTCCAGCTACACGGAAGGCGGAAAAAATGTGCTCATCATGCGCGTGGATTTCTCCGACTTGTCCGGCGATCCCGGCGGACTCACTGCCTCCGACGTTCAGACCATCGCCGACAGCCAGATCGGCACCTACTATCGGCAAAGTTCCTATGGCCGCACCAGCCTGACCAACTTTGTCACCAAGGTTTACCGGATGCCAAAAACCGCCACCTACTATGCCACCAACGCGGCCTTCAACCAGCTCTTTGTTGACGCCCAAACCGCCGCCAGCGCCGATTACACCATCTCCAAATACGACCGTTTGATCGCGTTCTTCCCCAACCTGACGTACATCCCCAATTCGGGAATCAACTGGGGCGGCCTGTCCGGCGTCGGCAGCCCGGGCGTGCTGGTCAACGGCCAGTTTAGCTTTGCCATCGTGGCCCATGAACTGGGTCATACCTACGGCCTGTTCCATGCGAATCTCTGGCAGGTGGCGGACGGCAACCCTATCAGCGACAGCGGCGCCAGTGCTGAATACCTGGATGACTTCGACACCATGGGTGGCAATTACGCCAACGACCAAAGGACCGATTTTAATCCATGGTTCAAGAGCATGCTCAACTGGATTTTCGCCGCCCAGATCGTGACGGTCACCACAAACAGCACCAACCGCATTTACCGCTTCGACAATATTGCCGCCACCAACACTCTGGCTCTCGTGGTCACCAAGGACGGCAGCCGCAATTATTGGGTCGGTTACAAACGCAATTTCACGGACAACCCATCCATGATGAACGGGGCCTACGTCGTCTGGGGCTACACCTATAATCGGCAGAGCGATTTGCTGGACGTCGGCACCCCGGGCTATAGTGACAAGGATGCCGCCCTGGCCATCGGCACGTCCTTGATTGACCCGGAGGCCAACGTCTCCATCACACCCATCGCCCAGGGTGGGATCGCCCCGCATGAATACCTCGACATAAAAGTCCATTTTGGCGCAACCGGCCCCGGCATCTATTTGCAACCCCAAAACCAGACGGCGACTTCCGGACAAAGTGTGGAGTTCCCGGTTTTGGCGAGTGGAATACCATTGCCGGGTTACCGGTGGCAGCGGAAGGCGGCCGGGACCTCTACCTGGACCAACCTGATTAACGCGGCAACTTACGTCGGAACGGCCACGAACACGCTGGCGGTGAATGGAACCACCGCGCTGATGAACGGAGACCAGTTCCAATGCATCCTGACCAACGCCTCAGGAACCATTACCACGGCGCCGCCCGCAGTCCTCACCATCATTCCCATCGGCGTCAGCACCCTGGCCGGCCATGCGGGATCGTTCGGCTCGGCTGACGGCACCGGCAGCGCGGCCAGCTTCAAGCTTCCGACCGGTGTCGCCGTGGACGGATCCGGCAACGTTTATGTGGCGGATCGCAACAATGCCACCGTCCGCAAGGTCACGCCGCAGGGCGTCGTCACCACCATCGCCGGCTTGGCCGGCAATGGCGGCAGCACTGATGGCACCAACAACGATGCGAGGCTCAATTACGATGTGGGCGTCGGCATCGATAGCGCAGGCAACCTGTATGTCGCGGATACCGGCAACCAATTGATCCGGAAGATGACTCCCGTCGGCACCAATTGGATCGTCACTACATTCGCCGGGCGGCCGGGAATCACCGGCACCAACGACGGAGTCGCCACCAATGCGCTGTTCGCCAGCCCGCTGGGCGTGGCCGTGGATCCGATGACCAATGTTTTTATCATGGACTGGGGTAATTCGATGGTCCGGAAAATGTCGTTCACGGGCAGCAACTGGATGGTGAGCACGTTCGCACAAGGGCTCAACGATCCTGAATCCTTGGCCATTGACCGCTGGGGAAATATCTTTGTGGCCGAGCAGAACCCCAGCACCATACTCAAGATAACTCCGGCCGGGCGCGTCTCCACCCTGGCAGGCAGCGGAAGCAGAGGTAGTCAGGATGGAACGGGGGCGTCCGCCACTTTTTCCGGCCCTCAAGGTGTGGCGGCGGACCTTCTTGGAAATATCTATGTCACGGATTCGGGTAATAACACCATCCGGAAAATCACGCCAGCCGGCGTGGTCACCACGGTGACGGGCCAACCCGGTGTCACCGGCAGCACTGACGGTGTACTGACCAATGCATTGTTCAACGAACCCGTCGGCATCGCCACGGACACCAGCGGTGATCTGTATGTGGCCGACTATGGCAATGAGACGATCCGCAAGCTTGTGATCGCTCCGGCCATCCCTCTCCCACGCTTGGATGGGGCGATCCGGGACAAGAGCGTTTTCCGTTTCGTCCTCGACGGCCCGGTGGGCAGCAATTATGTCATTCAAACCACGTCGGACATGCTGGGCTGGGTGCCATTATCCACCAATGTGATTCCGCCCGGCGGTTGGACAACCATTCAGGACGCCATCACAAACCAGCCCAAACGGTTCTATCGCGCTGGACCAAATCCCACCGGCTTGGCATTCTGAATCAGCATCAACCCAAACATCGAATATGAAACATGCAATCATCCCATCGTGCCTGCTGGTGGCCATCGGGCTTGCCTGGCTGGTCACCGGCTGCTCATCCACCCCCACCCTGGCCGTGCAACAGGCCGGATATCCCAGAGAGAAGGTGGATGCGCCGGGTATCTTCGCGGAAAACTGCGCCGCCTGCCATGGCCGGGATGGCCGGGCCCGGACTTTTCACGGCCGGCTTCTGGGCGCGCAGAATTTCACCGATGCCCACTGGCAGACGGACATTTCCTCTGATGAAATTGTCCGGGTGATCCAAAACGGACACAAACGGATGCCGGCCTTTCAGAAAAAATTGTCCGAGACGGAAATTGAGGCGCTGGCGAACTATTTGCGCGAATTCCGCCCCGCATCGTGAGGCCGGTGGACGCGGATTTATCCCACACAAGGACGCCACGGCGCATAAGGCATGGCCCGTCGAGAAAGCCGGGCAGTTTATTCAACCGATGATAGCCCGGGACAAACGAATTTCGGGTCGTTGAACTTTTCCCTCCATTGCCTGTCTAATGTGGTATGATATAGGTGATTTATGAAAACACAAAGAATTCAAAAAATGCTGGCCGCGGTGACTGCCGCCGGACTGGCCTTGCTCGCGGCCGGTGCGATGGCCCAAAATGCCCCCGATCCCACCGCGCCCATTCTGAAACTGGAACAGGCAAAAATCAGCGACAGCACCATTATCGCTTACATCAAAAACTCGGGAACCAGCTATAACTTGGACTCGGCGCAAATCATTTCGTTGAAACAACAGGGGGTTTCCGAAGCCGTTATCATGGCCATGTTGAATCAGCCCCAGGGCACGGCTGTTGCGGCCATGGTTCCCGCGCCGGCAACCCCTGCTCCACAGCCTGCTTACTCGACAGCCCCCGCGGCCACAGCGAATGTTTCGACGGCCACCGTGGCGCCGACCGTGACTTACGTTCAAACCGTGCCCTCAACATATTATTATTACGACCCATATTACTATCCGTCCTATGGTTATTATGGCGGGTTTTATCCTCCCATATCCCTGTCATTTGGCTGGGGCGGTCGTTGGGGTGGCGGCTGGCATGGCGGAGGCGGTTGGCACGGAGGCGGCGGCTGGCATGGCGGCCATCGCTGACAGCAAGTGTTGACGGTTAAACGTTGAATGTTCGGATTCAACTTCAGCCTTCCCTTCACCTCGTTGCCGCGTCGCTTCGTAGAGGAATACTCCCGTGGCGACGGCCACGTTCAGCGAATTCATGTGGGACGGCATCGGGATTTCCACCGGGTCGTCGCAAGCCGCCAGCACCGCCGGCGTGAGGCCGGGTCCTTCCGCGCCAAAAACCAGGCAGCAGTCGCATCGCAAATCCACGGCACTCAACTTTTTGGATCCAGGCCGGGGGTGCGCCGCCAGGCAGCACACGCCCTGCGCGCGTAGTGACATCAGTTTTTCCACGAGGTTGGCCACCCGCACCAGCGGTTGCTCGAAGGTGGTGCCCATGGACCCGGAAACTGCGCGACGCTGGAACGGACTGCCGCATGTCTCGCCCACAATCAGAAAATGCGCCCCGAAAGCCGCGCAGTTGCGGACCACCGCGCCCAGATTTTCCGCGTTGGCGATGCCCTCCACCGCGGCAAGCAGCAACGGCCGCCGGGAGTTTTTCAGGAGCGTGTCAAAATCCGGCAGCGGCGGGATTCTGGCCACGGCCAGCGCCCCTTGATGCAACTGGTAGCCGGTGATGGTGTCCAGCAACTTCCGTTCGCCGATGTAAACGGGGATCTCCGGCTCCGGCCGGGCGCGCAGTTGCGGTTCGAGCTTTTCCAGCCACGCGGGCGTGAGCAGCGCGGAAACAACGCTGTACCGGCTCGCCAGCAGCCGCTTGACCACTTTGATGTTGGTGGCCACCAGCACCCCGGCCCGCTCGTGTTCCTCGACCCGGCGGAGCGTCAGATACAACGCCAGTTCCGGCGCGTCTAGGGATTGAACCGGTTGGATGCGCAAATTCGCCACGCCGGAATGTAACCGCGCAACCGCGGCAATGAAAAGCCCGGAGAAAAGTCAGTGCCAATTCAAATGGGCGTCTCCTTCAACAACAGCATCCCGGCGGTTGAATTCCTCCAGTTCAAATCACCCTTCAAAGATCAGCATCACGAAGGCGGCGAACAGGAGCAAATGCACCACTCCCTGGAGTATGTTGGTCCGACCGCTGGTGAAGGTGACAACGCTCACCACCAGCGTGAGCGGCAGCAGCACCACATCCGCATTTTGCAGGCCGAGATCCATCTTGCGCCCAATCACATGGCTGATCACCAGCATGGTCGGAACCGTGAGCCCGATGGTGGCCAAGACCGAACCCAGCGAGATGTTCACCGACCGTTGCATCTGGTTCGCCCGGGCGGCCCGCACCGCGGCAATGGCCTCCGGCGTCGCCACCAGCGCGGCAATGATCAATCCGCCCAGCCCTGCGGGCGCGTGCAGCACTTCAATCAGATAATCAATCGGCTGCGCCAGTTGCTCCGCCAAAAAAACCACCGGCAGCATGTAAGCCGCCAGCAGCACCGTGTGTGCCGTCAGCGAACGCGATCCGCCCGGCGGCGGATGATGCCCGTCCTTGTCTTCACCCAGCGTGAAATATCCGCGATGCCAGCCGGTCTGGATCGCCAGAAACGTGGCGTACAATCCCAACGCCATCACGGCCAGGAACGCCTCCTGGACTGTGGACAGGGTCGGCCCGGCGGTGGTGACCGTGTAATTGGGCAGCAACAGGCTCAATACCGCCAGCGGAATGATCACCGTCAGATAGGCATTCGCGCCCTGCAGGTTGTATTGTTGCTCGCGATGCCGCCAGCCGCCCACCAGCAGCGACAAGCCCACCATGCCGTTGAGGATGATCATCACCACGGCAAAGAGCGTATCGCGCACCAAGGTGGGATTGTTCGCCCCGTGCAGCATCATGGCGGAAATGCTGATCACCTCGATGGCCGTCACCGCGAGCGTCAAAATGAGCGTGCCATATGGCTCACCCAACCGGACCGCCAGGTGGTCGGCATGACGAACCACGGAAAAGACCGACCCCAGAACGACCGCGAACAGCCACACAAAAACAAGCGCAAGCCAAAGCGGATTCGCCAGCCCGGCCATAATCGAATCCCCGAATCGGAGAAACGCCAGGCTGCTGGCCACGCTGATGCCAAGAAACCATTCATCCCGCATCAACGCAAGCACCCCATTGGACTTGATGCTTTTTGTCGCGTTACCCATAAATCCGTGAGGAATCACCTTTCAGAGATTTCATTTTGGCCGCTGCCATTGGTATGTCAAGCCAGGTGCACCCCGCCCCGATGCGCCATGTCGCCACGGGAATCAAAACGCGAAACCGGTTTCTTCCTGACCATGACAAATGTAACCGGAATGACACTTGCCGTAACCTTCCCACCGCAGAAAATGCTCCCGATGATTTTGTGTCCGGCCAAAACCAGTGCCCGCCTGCTGGCGGCGCTGGCATTCTTGTTCTCCACGAGCGGCCTGCTGCTGGCCGCACCCACCGGCCCCACGCTGCAGTTGGGATGCAGCGGCGGAAAGCCGCTGGACAATCCGCTCACCAAATTCATGTATTTCGTGCCGTTGATCTCGCCGGACCCGATTTCCGTTTCCACCAACGCCGGCAACACGCAATGCGCCCGGGTGATTTTTTCCAATTACCGGACGAATGGCGCGTCGTTTCACGCCACCTGCGTGTTTGAATTCACCGGCGAAGGGTTGCAGCAGAATATTTTTGACCACGCCGATTGCATCCGGAAACACGAAAAAGAACTCAAGGCCGGCAAACCGCTTCCCTACCAGCTTGATGCCATCAATGTTCAAGGTTCCGGCAGCGGCAGCGTCGAAATCGAAGGCCTGCTGGCCAATGGCCTGCCCACCGTCACCGAGGTGCGCCTGCGGTTCAACAGCCACCAGCAGATCAGCCCCGTGAGCATCAGCCTGCACGACATTGTTTATCGCCAGGGCGCCATCCATTTCGAAAATGCAATCGTGGCGCGGGTCGATACGCTGGTGTTCCACCAGAAATCCGGCGCGCCCAGAATGGAAGTTATGCTCGCCTCGCTGAAACCGGAGGACGCCGGCGATGGTCTCTGGCAAAAATTTGCCGGCCGCGTCAGGGGCGTGGTGGCGAATTTCCTGATCCCGCCGCTGGCGGTGCCGCCAGACGGTCACCGGGCCATGATGGATTTCGGCCTGGCCCTCGCCACGGAAAAGGCAAGTTTCACGTTCCCCTACGCAACCAGGATGAAAGATAGTTCGGTCAAGGTGCCCTAGCCCTTCTGCGTTCAGTGCTATCGCTCGCATGCAAGGTTCAATTCGGAGACGGATTCAGCACGTGATAAATCGCTCCGGGATATTCCAACCTCAACTTCCGAGCCATGCGCAAAAGCGTCCCGCCACCGCAACACCTGTCAACCCGGAAATTTGTCATTATGCGAGACTGACCCCGTCATGCATAATTAATCACCGCTCCATTGATAATCGTATCCGGCAGGAGGATTGTAAAACGTAGCCAACGAGCCCGCTTGGCCATTCCAATACATTTCGATATAACTGACGTGTCCATCGGCGAAGCTGACCATGTTTTTTGAGTTGTTGAAAAAGCAACTGTTCGGATTGGAAATCGGTTGTTTCGGACTATGCCATGAATAGGGGAAAAAGGCCGGCTGTTCTATGACCAGAACGGTTTTGGACGGGTGCCTGATCGAACTAAACTTTTGCCCGGCGATGCCTAGAATGGAGCCGGATGCGGAGAAATTCGTTTGGTCGTAGTTGATCCCGTTAAATGCGTAACTGGAATAATATTGCCTTGCCGACTCGTGACGCCCCTGAGGCGAAAACACCACCACACCACCCTTAGTCCAGTAGCGGAATGTGTCCGACGGACAGGCAAATAGTTTATCTTCAGGCGATGGCGGTCTATCCAAATCGACGTAACTTTGCATGAGCGTTCGGTAATAATTAACAATTCGATTTGTGGTCTGTGCGGAAGGCGAAGTGTCATTCGCATCGTCGGAATACATGCGAATCCCAAGATTGATCTGTCGCAGGTTGCTGGTGCAGGCGATTCGCTTCGCTTTTTCTTTCGAGGCAGCTAAAGCCGGCAGCAGCAACGCCGCCAGAATGCCGATGATTGCAATGACGACCAACAACTCAACTAACGTGAATCCATTTGCCGCTTCGGGGTTGTTATTCACAAAGGGGTCACCCATTCACTTTTCATTCTGTGAGGCATTTTTGACCCTTGTGTTTCTATAATAATCCCAAAAGTTCATTAAAATGATTATTAAAATGGTCACCAACATTAAATATCGCCAGTCTTCACGAATTCCCCCCCCCATATTACGCACAATATGAAAAGACAATTTAATGCCAAGACACTGACGACAAGGGTGCCAAGCTTTCGTCTTAAACAAGAAAAGATAACATTTATGTTTAACGCGACTAGCAACATCGGAAGAAGAATCGTAAACAATGATTTCATATTTAGAATTCGATTCAACGGTTGTATAAATTAATCTGTCTTTTGGTTTTGGCATTTATACAAACGGTCTTCATGATCTTTGTTAATTTTGAGTATCCAGCTAATCCTGGACGCAACGAGTTGGCGGCGCAACTGCGATCCAACCCCACGACATTGTGGTTCCGAGCCATGCGCAAAAGCTTCTCTGCGCGACAAAACCTGTCAACCCGGAAATTCATCAATATGAGGGACCCCTTTCTGGGAACGTGTGAAAAGCAGATCCGATTCCGCCGAGAATCAGTAAGCATTTAACACAAACAAAATCACTTGCGGACGGCACGGCACTTGCTAATTTGCGTTAGATTGCAAAGTAAGAGGCTACATCTGAGTCAGTTCAGCAAGACGCTGCTTGCGGGTTTGCTGATGGGGCTGGTTTTGTTCGTCACCGCCATGGCCTCCAGCGAGGCACTGCACAAGCTGATCCATCATGACGCGGATGAAGCTGGCCACGAATGCGCCGCCACTCTATTCGCCCACGGCCAGGTGGATTCAGCGGTCTGCGATATTCCCGTCGTCATCCCCACAGCACCAGTTGAATCAAATCCGCACGTTGAGTTTTTCATTTTTAGTTCGACCGTTGAAAATCTTCCCTTCGGACGCGCTCCGCCCTCTTTCTGCACAGTTTCCTAATTCCTGTCGGCTTCAGACGGTGTTGAGAAGCCTCGTCTGAAGGCGTTTATCCAAAAAAAATCTTTGGGGCTGCCGTGTGGCAGTGCGCAAAGTGCGAATCCTCAAAAAGTTCGCAGACGTTTTGAATATTTTAACCAATTCAGGCTTATGAAAATTTATGCAGAGAAAAATTATGTAAATCGTAGAGCGTATTTAGCAGTAATTTCGTCGGTGGCGTTGACCTTCGGCGGGATGGTGCTGGCACAGACGAACAATGTGGCAGCCGTAAATGCCGTATCCACCGAAAGCTCAACGAATGTTACCCAACTGGGTGACGTCACCGTGGTCGGGAAATTGGACCAGGCACGAAACCTGATCCTGCCAGACCTGGGCGCAACGGCTTACTCGATCAGCAAGGAGCAAATCACGGCTGGATCGCAGGGCGGCAACGCGCCGATGAATGAAGTAATCCTGCGCGCACCGGGCGTGGCGCAGGATTCGTCGGCAAATGGAGACCTGCACGTGCGCGGCGAGCACGCGAACCTGCAATACCGCATCAATGACGTGTTGCTGCCCGAAGGTATCACCGGCTTTGGGCTGGAACTCGACCCGAGGTTTGTGGATTCAATGCAGCTCATCACCGGCTCGCTGCCCGCGCAATACGGTTTCCGCACCGCCGGTGTGGTGGACATTCACACGAAGAGCGGCGCATTTGATTCGGGCGGTGAAGCGTCTATGTACGGCGGCAGTTATGACACGGTCCGGCCGAGCTTTGAGTTGGGCGGTTCACAAGGGAAATGGAATTACTTCTGGGATGGCAGCTACGACAACAATAATCTTGGCATTGAGAATCCCACCTCCAGCCCGACAGCCATTCATGACAATACGGAACAATACAGGTCGTTCCTGTATTCGTCTTACATTCTGAGCGACAGCAGCCGGGTCAGCGTGATGGGCAGTGCGTCCTTCAGTGATTTTGAAGTTCCCAATACGCCGGGATTGCAAAACGATCCAGCCAACCACTCTGCGCCTGGTGGCAACCCATGGACACCGGGAACCTTTGATTCAACCGTACTGAATGAAAATCAGAATGAGCAGAATTATTACGGCGTTATTGCCTATCAAAAATCAGCCGGCGATTTGAATGTGCAAGTCGCTGCGTATGGCCGGAACAGCAGCGTGCATTTCATGCCCGATCCAACCGGAGATTTGTTCTTCAACGGCGTGGCCAGTGATGTGGACCGGAACCTCTATTCCGGCGGGTTGCAGGCGGATGCCAGTTATCAACTCGGTGACAAGCATACGATTCGGGGCGGCGCGATGTTGCTTGATGAATATCTGTCTTCTGACGCAACCACGACGGCTGTCTTGATGAACAGCACCGATCCGTCCAGTTTCAATCCGCAGCCGGGTTCCCCGACGACAACCATCGTTCAAAATACCGTGTCCCACGCGTTGTTTGCCGGCGTCTATTTGCAAGACGAATGGAAACTCACCCCACAGCTCACCTTCAACTACGGCACGCGCTTTGACCTGTATGCGTCTTCATTTGACCATGAAAACCAAATTAGCCCCCGCGCCAACTTGATTTATCAGCCCACGGATGCAACCGCGTTGCATGCGGGATACTCTCGTTACTTCACGCCACCGCCGCTGGAAAACATACCCGTTGGAAACGTGGCAGTATTCGACGGCACAGCGAATGAATCGCCCTCCGGTCCCAATGCACCAGACAGTCCGGGTCGGTCCGAGCGTGCAAATTATTTCGATGCCGGCATCAGCCAGAAGCTGGCCAAAGGGCTGCAAGTGGGCGTGGACGGTTATTATAAATACGCCAAAGAGCAACTCGACGACGGATTGTTCGGCCAGACTCTCATCCCCTCATCCTTTAACTATAGCCGGGGCAAGGTGTATGGCGTGGAATTCACCGGGACTTACACGGCCGGCGGGTTCTCCATTTACGCCAATGTCGCTTACTCGGTGGCGCAGGGTGAAAACTGGAGCTCGTCCCAATTCCTGTTTGACCCGGTTTCCCGGGCGTATGTCCAAAATAATTATATTTATCTGGACCATGACCAACGTGTCACCGGTTCCTTCGGCATATCGTACTTATGGAAGGAATCCGCCCGTGCCAGCACGCGGGTTTATGTGGACGCCCTCTACGGCAGCGGCCTCAGAACCGATGGTGGAACGATACCTGGTTCCAGCCCTCCGGCTCCCATACCTAACGGCGGTAGCGTTCCGGCTTATTACTCCGTGAACCTTGGCGCAGCGCAAAGTTTCGTAATTCATAATAAACAAATTCTGACGGCCCGGCTCGATGTCGTAAACGTCACTGATAACAGTTATGAACTGCGCGATGGCTCTGGCGTGGGTGTCAATGCTGCCCAATTTGGTGCACGAATCGGGTTTTTCGGTTCCCTCAGCTACAAGTTCTGAACAGCGGCACGTGATGAATACCATGGATACAAATCGAACAACACCCGCTTACGAGTTGAAAGACGAGCTGGCCCGGTATTGTCTGCCGGCGGCAAACCAGGACTCCAATCTCAAACTCGCCTGGGTCAATTCGATTTGCATCCTCTTTCTCTTCATCGGCATTCTCGGGGCGCGGCGCGGGGTCATCGCCATCAAACCAGTCCCTCCCATCCGGGAAGAAGTTCCTGTCGTCGTCCAGCCAACGGTGTTGCCGCCGCAGGCAATCGCTCAGAAGCCGGAGCAAGCACAACCAAACAATCAGCCGCGCGTCCTCGTCGCCCTGCCGAACGCACCGAACGTCAACTTCGGCATTCCAACCGCCGGAACACTCGTCGTGCCGGCCGCGCTCGCCTCCCCGGCGCAGCCGGCCCCCGTGCACATCGGTTCGCTCTTCAACACCGGGGCGGGCGGCGAACGGCCCGAACCGCCTTATCCGCCAATCGCCCTGCAAACGGGTGAGCAAGGCACGGTGGTTCTGGTGTTAAGTAGCGATGAGGGGGGCAATGTTGTTGCCGTGGACGTGAAGGAATCATCCGGCTTTCCCGTTCTCGACCATGCCACGGTGGACTATATCAAACATCACTGGCGGCTACCCACCAGCGCCAGCAACCGGATTTTCCAGACCAGCATCACCTACAAACTGCAATTGAACTGAAACCAAACAAAATTATGCTCGCAAACATTGCTCTCCAATTCTTCCTCAAAGGCGGTCCCGTCATGTGGCCGATCCTCGTCTGCACCATCGTTGCCGTCGCTGTCGTCGGCGAACGCGCCTTCTGGTGGTGGCGCGAAAGCCAGAAACGCGACCCACAAAAGATGGAGCAACTGCTGGCCGCGCTGGAAAATTCCGACGTGCCGGCCGCAATGAAAATCGCCGCCGGCTCGGACGACCCCATCATCCGCGTGATTCATCATGGCCTCAACCATGTCGGCCATGCTCACGGTTCGTTGCTCGGTGCATTGCAACTGGCGGCCGGCGTTGAACTCAAACGCGCCGGACGGTTCCTGATGGTGATGGACACGCTGGTTACGTTGGCCCCGCTACTGGGCCTCCTGGGCACCGTCACCGGTCTGATGCGCGCCTTTCTCAACATCGGCAGTGCGGAACTGTCCGTGACCGCGGTCACCGGCGGCATTGGCGAAGCGCTGATTGCCACCGCTTGCGGACTGGCCATCGCCATCTTCGCGCTGATTCCGTTCAATTATTTCTCCGCCAAAGTAACACAATTACAGTTCGACCTGGAAACAGCGGCGACAAACGTCGAAGTCCTGTTCGGCGGCGGCAAAACGGGGGATGCCGTCCATTTGCACAAACCACAGTCGCCGGGACAGGCTACAAGCCACTAACAATTTTGCCGATGAAACTGTTTTCACCCATCCGGCCTCGAAGATCGCGGATTGTCATCATTCCGCTGATTGACATCATGTTTTTCCTGCTCGCTTCGTTCATGATGATGGCCCTGGAGATGAGCAAAACGGAGAACATCAAGGTCAACCTGCCGCCCGCTTCACAGTCGCGGCAGGATTTCCGGCCCAACATGGTCAACATCGCCGTGGACAAATCCGGCGCTGTCTGGCTGGAAAAAAAAGAGGTATCGCTGGCCGACCTCGGCCTCACCTTGAGCAACCGCTTCCACGCCAACCCCGATCTGCCGATTTATATCAGCGGTGACCGCGACACGCTGCATGGCGACATGGTAAAGGTGTATCAAACCGTCCGCGCGGTCGGCATCCAAAAGGTTTCGTTCATGACCGACAGCCGGCAAGGCCCGGCGATACCATGAAAATCCGCACGCCCATCCCGGAAAAAAAGTCGCGGCTGGAAATCATTCCGCTGATTGACATCATGTTTTTCCTGCTCGCGTCGTTCATGATGGTCTGCTTGCAGATGCAGATTGTCCGCACGGTCAAATCCAATCTGCCCACCGCCACACTTGCCACCCCCACCAGGAAGCCCGATATCGTGAATCTCAGCGTGAACCAGGACGGCCAGGTTACCGCGGACGACAAACCCATCGCCTTCCCCGAATTGCTCACCATGCTTACGAAGCGTTACAGCCTGAACACAAACCTGCCAGTTTACATCACCGGCGCGCACGACGCCACGCACGGCTCGGTGGTATTCGTGCTCGATCTGGTGAAACGCGCCGGCGTCCAGCGCGTGGCCATCGCCGTCAGTGCGGCCCCCAATCATCCTTGAAATTACCATGAAAAACTTCCAACAAAATCTCTTGATCATCCTCGCTCTGGCGCTCTGTGGCCTTTGCGCCTGGCAATGGTATGAGCAAACCGTTCAGCGCACAGAAATCCAGACCCTCAACCGGATCGTCTATGACCGTGACGCCGCCATTCAGGGTTACACCAACTCCATCGCCACGTTGAATCATCAGGTAAACCTGATGGACGCACGCATTACCGAAATCAAGGCTATTGCCGCCACCAATGAACAACTGGCTATTTCGCAAAAGGCTGAGATCGTGCAATTACAATTCGCCAACGAAACTGCCACCAACGAAATCACGCAATACAAAGATGCCGTGGGCGCGCTGGAAGCGAAGTTAAAGGAAGCCTATGCCGGCATTGACAAGCAGAATGGAGCCATCTCCAACCTCGTCACCCAACGCAACGACTTTGTGGAGAAATACAACGACGAAGTGAAAGACCGGAACGACGTTGTTGCCAAATACAATGACCTGGTGAAACAAGTCCAATCCAGTGGCAAAGGACAACCGGATAAATGACGGCAATCTAAAGGGGTCATAAAGAGGTCAGTCCCGCATATTGCACTATTTTTCATCGACTCATGGTCGCAGCGACTGGCGATCCAGCCCCACGTCATTGCGGTTCCGAGCCATGCGCAAAAGCATCTCTGCGCGACAAAACCTGTCAACCCGGAAATCCATCATTATGCGGGCCATCCGGCTGGTGACCGGGCTCCAGTCGCTGGTGCCGGTGCTGCCGCCCAGGGCGCGGACGCGCAGGTTATAGACTGTGCCGGGTGTCAGGTTTGCGACGACGATACGCCGGGCTTGGTTGAAGAATCCCACCTCCTGCCATGAGCCATCGTCCACCTGGATCTGGACTTGATAGTTGCGCGCATTGGCGACGGGCGAGACGCGCAGAGTCAGTTGCCCGGAATATTCGTTCAGAATTTTCTGAATAACCGGCTTGGTCAGTTGGGTCTGGGCGGTATTCCGGCTCGCCGCCCAATAGCCGGAGGACAACAGCTCGGTGAGATCGCGCGCCACGCCCTGTACATAGAGGCCTTGACGGCGTAATCCAGCCGTCAGGGCCTCCCGCGCCTTGTTCTTGGCCGCTGTCAATGCCCTGCCGCCGCCAGTCGAGGCCGCCAGTTTCGCTGCAAAATCGGATTGCAGAGCGGATAATTCCGTCAACGGCACCAGCGGATTGGGAAACGCGGGATTGTTGGTCATGCCCACAAGGACACTGCGGGCAAACGTGCTCAAGCTCGCGTCCGGCAACCGCGTGTAACGATGCGACACGCGCAAAGTCATCAAGTTTTTCATGGTTCAACTGATTTTGGTTTTCGATGGCAGCCAGGAACAGCGCACTGCTGCCCGGACATCGCAGCGCGGCGTCTCTGCCACGGCAATTAAATAGCAGCGAGAATGCCAACAGCCAAAACTCACCTAAATCCATGATTTTGCCGATTCATGTCTCGTGGAGTCTGGCGACAACGATAATTTGTCTGGTGACATTTGTTCCTTGCCTGCCAACTTGCGTATTCTGGCTGTCGTCAATCATTTACCGGCTGCCGACAATGCATTCATGTCCGCAGACAGACGCATTTTGTCTGCAAGCACTTTTTCCATGTCTGCTGGCGCAGAAATTTTGCCTGACGCCCGCATCGGTTTGCCGGTCATCACAACTGCATTGTGCGCAGGCAAATGTGGCGTGTCGGAAGACAGCTAATTTTTGTCCGGAGACGAAAGTTCATTGTTTGCAGACCGTTGCGTCATGTCTGCCATCAAAATTGATGAAGCGGCCTGTTCGGGGCGCAGATTGAAACCCGCGGCTGCGGGGCACTGTTTAATTTTTGAAACGGCTGTCTGGTTTTAATTCAGAGTTTGTTTTGCCATCGCCGGAACAAGTTTTGGCACCATGACGCCATGCTTGGCCCAATACGCCGGGATTCAGGCCGCGTGCGAGCCGTCGCAGAAAGGTTTGTTGTGGGACAGGCCGCAGCGACAGAGGGTCACCTGATTCCGAACTTCATAGGCTTTGCCATCGGCGGAAATCACCGGAATACCGCCTTTGGCCCAAATCGGACCGCTGACCTTCTTGTCCGTGTCCTCGATCAACCCGAGCGACGGTTCGAATTTCGATTCGATGGCTTTGCCCGTCTGCTTGTCCCACACCACCAAGCGGCCGGACGGACAATGCGCAGCCTCAAACTCCGTCAGTCGCCGGGCTTCGGGATTGTCGGATTGTTTGACCAGGTTCCAGATCCGCCCTTTCGGGTCGCAGAAACGGGCAAAGGCGCAAAGGCTGTCCGCATCAGTCAGGTTCAGGGCCGGCCCTTCGATGGTTTTCGCCTGCTTCAGATACGGCTCGCGGCTGGCGGTTTCGGTCCCGTCGAACCTGGCCTTCTGGTGGCTGCCATCGCAGAACGGCTTGTTGCCGGAATGGCCGCAACGGCACAGCGCATACTGCGGCTGGGCCGGATGCTTCTTCCCCTCACGGTAATCCAGGGAATCGCCCTCGGCATTGGTGACAATCCATTGCTCGCTGAGCGGCAGGCCGCCGGTGACCAGATAGGGACCATCCCTGGTGACTTCAATTTTCGTGTTCGGCTGTTCACTTGTTTTCATAAAAGGTTGTGGTTGCATTTTCCCCGTCAAAGGCAGGGATGCCGCGCTGCGGCTTCCGGACAGTGCAGCGCGCTGTCCCTACCCTAAATCAGCACACCACCTTGTTTGCCGTCAACATCGCAACTCAGCCACGCTGGACCGCGCCTGTCAATCCCGACTTCTATTGCGAAATTCAAGATGTTATCGCATCTGTGTTCACCGGTGTTCATTCGTGGTTAAATTTTCTGCGCCCTGCATCCTGGCAGCGGTATTACGCGATCTTGCAGGGAATCACGGCGTCTTCATCGAAGGAGTACACCGCGCACATCCGATGATATCCGTCGGCAATGACCACCTTGCCGTTGGCCGTGTCCCTGACCAGCAGGAGCGGCGACACGGCGCTGCCGGACTCGATTTTCAACTGGTCCTTTTTGACATGAGAATTGTTGACCCCCAGCAAAGGCAATCGGGCCGCCCTGAAAATATCCTTCGCCTTGAATTCGGACATCGGGGCCTTTTTCAATTTAGCGACCAGGGTGGCGGCCGTTTTTTTATCGTATATCAAAGTCAGATACGACATGGCGGCCGGATAGTCATGTTCTTCCGGCTCGCGGAGCCATTTGATTTTTAGAAACATTTTATGGATCATCCATATATCCATCTTTGTTTAAACCTTCAAGCGCCATATGGAAGGTTGACCTGTCTGATGGAATGAGCCCGTCATTTCCGGCACGAGCGCAGGGCGAATGTGAATTGGAGAACGCTTAAAAAGCCCACTGCAGGCCAAACAACACAGACACCGCGCTGCCCATGTCCAGCTGCGCCTGTTCGTTCCCGGCATTGCGCGAGAAGGTCCCGAGATTTTCATACTGTGCCCCTGCAAAAAGACACGTGCTGGGTGTGACGGCGTATAATAGTTTGCCTTCCACATAACCTCCGGCCCGAAACTCCGTACCGGAACTTGATCCAGCGTTGTTGACCACCAAACCGCTGCCAAAAGTCAGCGTTTCATTGAAGGAATATCTGGTCGCGGTTTCGGCCAGGGCCAGCCCGCCGCCCAATCGCCCCGACCACCGGTGGCCGAAGAGGAATTCGTAGTAGGGGCCCAGGCGCAGGGCGTAAACCTGTGCGTCAAGCTTCCGTTGACCCGTGATGAGAACCGGGTCTGACGCCGTTGTTCGTGTCGGGGTGTCGCCAAGGAACGGGCCGGGGCCATTAAAGCTGCCGGAATAAGGCGCCAGCGGCGGGATCACACCGCCCAAGGGAAAGGCATCGGTGATCTGCGTGCCGGTGCCGCTGAGCGGATGGTTATCGCTAATCGAAATCGTGTTGAAATCAAATGCCCCCTGCAAACCCCACTTGCCGCCCAACATGGTCCCGAGGTTTCGTCCGAACGCCAGATCAAAGCCGATTGCCGGAACGCCGTTCTGGTCCAGGGTGCCATTCATGGCAGAAGACGCGCTGTGCATCGTGAGCGTGCTGCCCTGCACCTGCGAGGCGTTCTGGTAACCCCAATTCCAGGTCTGGCCGCCTGCGTCGCCGGAGCTGTCAACGTGCACGAAGCCGTCGTCGTAAGTCCGGTCCACACCGCCGCCGGTGGCCGGGCCGGGGGACGATGGATTCACATTACCCACGTGGTTGAAGCGGGCATTGATGTTCAATCCGAATTGCGGTCCGAAACTGAACCAGTTTGCGTTGTCCACCGCCGGCTCCGTGGCTTTCTGGATTGGAGCAAACAAGTCGTCGGCATGCAGGCGCGGCGCGGACAGGGCTGCCGTCCAGGACAAGGTCAATGCGAGCCAGTGTCTGTTCATAAGTTGAATCGTGGCGGCATCATTGGGCGGACAGGAGGATGACGCGGTAATAGCGCGTGGGTTGCTGCGCGGGGCTGATGTTCGTCTTGGGCGGGCCGGAATCAATCCACTGGACGCGTGTGCCCGGGGCGGTGATGGCCGGCACCGCCGTCAGCCATGTCGCCAGATCGTTGCCATACTGGATGGCATACACCTGGCCCGGCACGGCACCGAATTCGACCAGCACGCTGCCGTCGGACAACACCACCGTCCGGCTGATATTGACTATGGTGCCGCTGACCACGGGTGGTATCACCACCGGCCCGGCTTGAACGACAAAGGTCAGGTTTGTGGGGGCCACGCGGGTTGGAACGTAAAACTCCAGCAGAAACACCACGTTGGAGCCGATGCCCAGCGGGGAAGCGCTTTGGACGAACGGCGTGCCATTGGTGGTGCCGCTGGCATTGTACAGCTGTGCGTTGGCGGCCAGCCCGTAAACCAGGAGCCGCACCGATGCCGGGGTGGAGGGGCCGCCATTTGAGACTTCGACCCGCTGTTGGAACAGTCCGGTTTGCGGGTTCACCGTGGCCGGCGTAAGGACCGTCAGTACGAGATTGGTGATCGGCACGCTCACAGCGGTCGTAACATTCGTGACACTGTTGTTTGTGGGCTGCGAATCCGGTTGAGAACTGAATGCGACGGCCTTGTTGGTAAGCAAACCTGCGGTGTTCGGGATGACCACGATGGCCAGGTTGGCGGCGGTGCCGTTGGGCAGGCTGCCCACGGCGAACTTTACAATGCCTGCGCTGTTGCTGGCCGAGCCCTGGCTTGGCAAAAGCGAGAACAACGTGACGTTCGCCGGCAAGGTGTTGCTGACGCCCACGCCGGTGGCCGTTGTGCCGCTGTTGTTCGTCACGGTCAATGAATAGGTGAGCGGCGCGCCGACGGCCACCGGGTTGGGCGCGGACGTGAGGCTCAAGGCAACGTCAACCGGTGAAGGCGGTGGATTCGTGACGGTGCTGACCACCGTGGCGGAATTATTGGTCAGCACAGGATCGGTTTCGTTGGCGAACACTTGAAACAAGTTGGTGAGCTTGCCGGCGGACGTTGGCTGCACGACAATCTGGGCCGAGTTGGTTGCTCCAGCGGCAAGCGAACCAAGATTCACAAGCAGGATGCCACCCGACGGCGTGCTTCCGCCTGTGGCTGAAACAAAAGTCTCATTGGCCGGAAGCCGGTTGCTGACGACCACGCCGGTTGCCGCCGAGGGTCCACGGTTGGTGATAGCGATGGTATAAACCAGATTGCTGCCCACGACCACCGGCTCGGGCGCCGCGCTGGCGCTCAAACTCAAATCCGCCTGCGCCGCAATTCCGGTCATCACATAGACTGCCGAGTTCGTGTAGGTGGCCGTGTTCGTCGTGGTCAGGAAAAAGTCAACGAGGCTCAAAATCATGGTGTCGAAGTCCGTCTGGCCGGAAGTCAGTGTAAAGGGTTGAGGATTCCCACCGGTGGGAATGGCGTAGTTGGTCACAACCGGATCAAAGGAGTAACCCGTGACAACGCCGAAGTTGCCCGCCGGAAACGTCACCGGCCCGACCCATTGCTTCGTCCCGACGATCACATTAATATTGGTATTGACCGTAACGGTGACGGATGAGTTGTTCGTGGTTTGCGAAAAGCCCGTCTGGGCCGGCCCGGTGTAGGCAGACGAACCGGCGTTGGTCAAATCCAAGACGGCGGTCGCGATGGCCGCCTGCACCGCCGCGTTCGAAAAGGCGACATTGAAAGTCTGGTCATAGACCACCGTTCCATTCGGCAGTTTGGCGATCAACTCCGTCGTGTAATTGGTCAACTGCTGGCTCACCGTCGTCGTGCTGTTCGAGTCATACTCCGCCGTGCTGGTGGTGAATTGAGTGGTGTTGCCGCCGGTGCCTTGAAAAACGGTGGTGGCAAAATTGTTGGTTGTATTCGGGTCGGTTTGATCGGCATACACCTGGAAGGTGTTGGTGTAAAAGCTGGCCGGTCCCCCACGGACCAGATAGGCGGTCAATTGAGCCACATTGGTGGCGCCGGGGACGAGCGTGCCGAGGTTCATCAGCAGGATGCCGTTGGTGGGCGTGCTGCCGCCGGTGGCGGAATTAAAGACAAAGCCGGAACTCTGCGTGAAAATCTGGTTGCTCACCGTCACGTCCGTCGCCGTCGCCGGCCCGGCATTGCTGACGATGAAAGTATAAGTCAACAGATTCGAGACGGCCACGTTGACCGGATTCGGCGATTCAGTGACACTCAAACTCAAATCCGCTTGGCTCACTATTCCGGTCAGCACATAGACCGACGAGTTCAGATAATTGCTCGTGATTGTGGTCGTCATCAGATTGGTCAAGTCAGTGGTGATCAAAGTGTCAATGTCCACGAAGCCGAACGGCAGGGTCAACAGATAGGTTTGGGCGGTTCCCACAAAAATGTTTGTCGGGCCGACATAGGACGTGAACGTGAAGGCGATGTTCGTTCCCACCGGGTTCGTCGCGTTGACCTGGGAACTGCCCTGGAAAGTTTGCAGCGTGCTGGTGTCCGTCGGCCCGGTAAAACCGCTCGCGCCCGCGTTGGTCAAATCCGCGGCGGCCAGCGCCACCGCTGCCTGGATCGCCCCGTTGGAAAAGGGCGCGGCAAAGGTCTGGTTGTAAACGACCGCGCCGCCGGGCATCACCGCGATCAACTGCGTGGAGTAATTGGTCGCCTGCTGGCTGGCATTGGCCGTCAGGCTGGTTGCCACCGTGCGGGTGCTCGTGGTGCTCAGATTGGGGCCGGGGCTGTTAAAGGTCACCGTGGCCGAATTGTTGGCCGGATTCGGATCGCTTTGATCGCCGGAAACTTGAAACGTGTTGGTGAAGAATTCGAGGAAGACATTCGTGTTGACCAACGCGGTGGCGCTGATTTGGGCCGTCGTGGTGGCGCCGGCGGCGAGCGAGCCGAGATTCATCAGCAGAATGCCGTTGGCTGGCGTGCTTCCCCCCGTGGCGGACACAAACCCGAGATAGGAGTTCGTGGTGAAAATTGCGTTGCTCACCGTCACATCCGTCGCCGTGGCCGGCCCGGCGTTGCTGACGGTGATGGAATAAACCAGATTCGAACTCGTTTCAACCGGGTTCGGCGACTCGGTGACGCTCAAACTCAAATCCGCACCCGTGCCGGTCGCATAATCAAACGTCACCGAGTTGGTCGGGGAGACACTGCCGTAGCCGTCCTCCGAATAGGCGGATACGGTGTTGCTTCCCGGTGTCAGCGTCACGTTGGCCGACCAGTTCGTCCAGCCGTTGACCGACGTGGCATTCGTCCAGGCACCGCCGTTCAATTGCACAAAGACGTTCGTTATGGCGTATTTAAGATTATTGCCAATGAAGAGGAAGTTCGTGGTCGTTCCCGTCACCGTTAAAGCGGCATTGCTGACCACCTGTCCGTTCGTTGGCGAGGTGATGTCGACACCGCTCGTTGCGATGAAGAGGAATACAGTGCCTAGGTCTTCCTGGCCGGGAATAATGGTGCCAATCGGACCGAATTGAACGTACGTGGCGTTAAAGTTCAAGATCGTAAGCTGTCCGGTGGTGTTGGTTCCAATCGTGCCTACCGGTGTGTAATAGACAACCGGAAACAACTGGTGCCCGTTAAAACCGCTGCCGCCAAAATTGGTGGCAAAAAAGGTCTGCTCATAAGTTGCCGCCAGGCCATTGCTGCCCGTCGGGTCGGTGGGATTGTAGAACCGGACCACCGCCGCCCAGTTGGTGGAAGCCGTGACGCCATCGTTGGTGAGGAGCAGAACCAAGTCGCCCGCCTGACCGGTGCTCGCCGCGTTCGTTCCGTCACCGATTTGAACTGGAACCGAATTGCCGGCGAATCCAATAGTATAGGTGACAACTATTGATCCGCCTGGATTCGTCCAGGCGATGGGCGTGCCGGGAACGGGTGTTCCCACTACGGGCGCATTCGTAACGGTACTGATCACACTGGCGGAATTGTTCGTCAGCAGGGGATCAGTTTCATTGGCGAACACTTGAAACAGATTCGTGAGCGTGCCCGCCGCCGTGGGTTGCACGGTGACTTGCACGTTGGTGACCGCGCCATTGGTGAGCGTACCCAGATTCAAGAACAGCACGCCGCTCGCCGGTGTGGCTCCGCCTGTCGCAGAAACAAACGTGACCCCGGGAGGAACCTGGTTGCTGACCGTCACCCCGCTCGCCGTGCTGGGTCCAAGGTTGGTAACGGAAATGGAATAAACCAGATTGCTGTTCACTCCGACCGGCTGCGGCGCGGCGCTTGCGCTCAAGCTCAAATCGGCGGAGGCGTTGACCACCGTCACGGTGATCAGGGAGGTGTTGGTGCCGCTAATATTGTCGGTGATGGTGTAACCAATCGTCGCCGTTCCCGTGAAGCTCGCCGTTGGCGTGAAAAGAACATTGGTTCCGCTGATGATCGCCGTGCCGTTGGTGGCACTGATGCTGACCAGGCCCAGGACGCCGCCGCTGGTTTCCAAAACGTCGTTCGTCATCGGGCTGAGCACATTCGCGCTGCTGTTCCCCGCCACCGTATAAAAGTCCGGATTGGCCACGGGCGGCATATTCGTCACCAGCACGGTGATGAAGCTGGAATTGGTTCCACCGGCATTGTTCGTAACGGAATAATTTATGGTCGCCGTGCCGATGAAGTTTGCCGCCGGCTTGAAGACTATTC
>Ga0265338_10002005_pt1 | contig 31627 bp, 34 predicted proteins | sample 42126metaG_FD_193579 | JGI IMG/M metagenome (GOLD analysis project Ga0265338, IMG submission 193579) | Rhizosphere microbial communities from Carex aquatilis grown in University of Washington, Seatle, WA, United States - 4-21-26 metaG | ecosystem: Host-associated > Plants > Roots > Rhizosphere...
AAAGAATCGCCGAAGAAGTGCCAGGGTTGTACTGAAGGGCGACGACGCCAGTATCGCCGTTGGCGACGGCGCTCGCCAGTCTGGGCGTCGACCAGCGGATCGTGCCGTCGCTTCCTGAGTAATAGCCATTGATTGCGGTGAGTTCGTTCCCGCTTTCAACATACACCGCGTCCGAGCCAAAGCAGTAGGCTACCGGAATGCCCCCGAAGTCCGGCGACGTGGATGCAAGCGCCCCGGAAGGAGAGATCTCTTCGACTGAGGTCGAGCGCTTTCCCAAAACGCCGCTGTTGTCGAGGATCAAATAGCCGTATTCGTTTGGATCTGCCACGTAACCCGCAACCGACGTGCCCGTACCAACCTCGTATGGGAAAGATTGGGAATATAGAAGGTTTCCAAGCTCACCATAGAGGGTGACCGTGCGCGTGCCAGCCTTAGGACTTCCCGTGCTGCTCAACAATAGCACCCGGCCGTACTGATCCACATACGCCTTGCTAGCCTGAACAGGCGCCACCCAACCGATCGACGTCCCATTGCCGGCCAGGATGCGCACGCTGGTCTGCGTTCCATCGGCGAGCACGTAAATGAGATTCCCCGCGCCGTCCGCCCCGTAACCAAGCGGTGTGTAGGGAAAGAAGTAGTCGGAGGAGTTTCCGTCCCAGAAGTAGAAGGTCATATCGGACTGGGAGAATATGATCACGGTGCCGTCGAGAGGCGAAACGATCATGTCCTGAAACGCGCCCATAGTAGCGATTGGGAAGCTATTGAGCAGGTTTCCGTAAGTGTCGTAAGTGCGCAGCTTGGTTCCTTTGGAATCCTGCTCGACTGCGAAGATGTGGTCCTCCGTAGAGTCCGTCTTCGCCATGAGCACTTTGCCCCCCGGGTCGTCGGCGAGTTTGAACGCCGTCTCCACTTGAGCAGATAGAGGGCTCGCCATGGCAAGAGCCATAGCGAGAGCCAGAAACGGCAGGCGAAAGCGAAATAATGAGCGAATGAAATGGATCATGGTTAACGTATGTTTTGGGCGTCATAGGTGAGATCAAGGCTTCTCATCGTGTCGGCGGTCTTTTAAGCCGATTCCCCAGCTTGGCCATGGCGCCACTCGGCGCCATAACGAACCAAAGCGGCGCCAATCCGCGCCGCTTCCCCGCACCCATATCCATGATACAGCCAAATCGTTGTATTTGGGCCTATCAAGTAAGCGTTTTCAACCCCGCCCATGTCCATAGACCCTGAGCTTGTCGAAGGGTCCATAGACCCTGAGCATGTCGAAGGTGTTTGGAGGGGATCTGGATCATTGTCGCGAAGCTCAATCAAATGATACGAATCAACCTCTTGAGGGAAGGGGTGGGTGAACTCCTGGGTACACCCCTGGTACTTACTTCGTGCTTCCCGCTTATCCCGAAGGCCCGGGAGGGGCGGAAGCACCATCAAAAACCGAGAAGCTCTAGTCCTCCCTTGAAGGAGGGTTGGGTGGGTGAGCTCCTGGGCACACCCTTGGTCCTGACTTCGGGCTTCCCGCTTGCCCTGTGGCCGCAGGCAACACGTACGGGTAGTGGAGCTAAGCATGGGAAGCTCGCCACCCCCCCAAAAGCCACCTACCGAACCGGTTTAACCGCAATCCTAATCGACCCCAGGCGAAAATCTTCCTTCACCATCCGAAGCCTGGTTCCTGCCCTTCTCGCGCCAGGTACTTTGACTGCGAACGTCGCTTGGATTCGGCCATCGCCGAGGTCCTTCATGTCCTCCAGTCCGTGCTCGTACTGAAGGTTTGAAAGCATTTCGTCCAGGCCCCTGTCCTTGCTTTTGGCGGAGGGCTCGGGTGTTGGCAGAACGTCGGGCGCTACCACGTCGAGATACTGGCTGAAGCGGGCCTTTGGCATTTCGGCGCGCACCGTGTATTGGGTGACCGGAACTCGCGTTTCGCTCGTCTGCGTTAGCGACTCTAGGTCTTCTTGATGAAAATCGACTTCTAATTTCACTTCGCCAACTTGCGACGTGGCTTGGTCTGTGAAGTCGAATACTTTCTTCGCCTTGGGAGTGAGAACGCCGAGCGGCAAGTCCGCGAAACTCTGGCCCTTGGGAACCGAAAAGAAGTAGATGCGCTGGCTCGATTTCGAACTCTCCTTTGCTCCAAGGCATTGGTTGTTTCGCATGTCGAAGTTGAATTTCCAGTTCTTTGGCATCTCTACATCGACGAACACGAACACCCCCGTATCGGATGGGCGCCGCAGGGCCTCGGCGTCAAACCCGAGGAAGGTTTGCCCCTTCAGCGTGCCCAACAACTGCTTCGCCCGGGCGGGCGGGATCGGGCGCCCCGCCGCATCCCAAAGCTTGCTGGAACGGTGAACAAAATCCCCAACCGCAACAGCCCGAACCTGAGCCCCATCGCCAAACGATTGAACGCCAGGAACCGAGGACTGTCGCAAGCTCACAAGTGCAAGGGCAAGAGTCAGCATCGCCCATTATGTCGCAGGAGGCGAGGCTCCCGGTCAGCCCTGCTTCGGCTGAGTTAGCGCGGGATCCAATCCCACCACCTTCAGGCTGAGCCCTAGCTCGGCCGCGTAGCGGAACAAAAGCTCGGCGTTCAGCTTCTTTGTCATCCCTTCGATTTGGGCCAGGTATGGCTGAGAAACGTGGAGCCTCTCAGCCATGTCCGTCTGTGACAGCCCTTGCGCCTTCCTGGCCCGCACCAGGTCCATCACGACCATCTCCGCTTCGAAAGCGGCTTTGAACTCGGGGTCCCGCGAGGAGCGATCCGCCGCATATTTCAGAAGTTTGCTCATCGTCTCTTTTCCCCTTCGGCCTTCAACATCGCCTCGTGAAGAGCCTTTCTTTCCCGGGCGCGAACCAATATATGTTTCGGCACATCTTGGCTTTCTTTCTTGTACACAGTTAGCAGCCAGAGCTTCTGGTACCCAGCGCTGGACTCCCCAACATAGAACAGCCCACGCCCCTGATAGTCCGGCTTGATATGCCGTATGCGCTTAATACCTTCTCCATAGTCATCGATCTGAGCGGGAGCGGGGTCACCCAATCCGGCTAGCTCATAGTGGTTCATCAGCGCGATCAACTTTGCAGCGTCCTTTGACGGTAAGGCATCAAGTTCTCCGGTGATAACTTCGTTGTCAAAGAAGTCGAACTCCCGCCGCACATTGGCAATATAGCCTATAGGCTATAAGAAAATCAAGGTTCGGTAAGTTCCTACTTCAGCCAGAACTACCTGTTCCTCTACGACGGCGACCGGCTCATCGCGGATTTCAGCACTTCAGGGACGCTCGCCCACGCCTACGTTTGGGGGCCACTGGCCTCAACACACGGATAACCAACCCCTTTACACAGGGTACGGCCACAGTTATGGGCTACTCGTTCGACCCCAGCGGCAACGTAGTGGGCAGGCACTCGTATGGCGCCATGCAGCCCACTGAGTCCATTCAACTCTTCGACGCCTTCGGAGCGCAGATTTACGACACGGAGGTGACCGGCATCGACGAAGTCGGCACAAGCGACCCCATCGGCTATAAGGGCCAGTTCGGTTGCTACACCGACCATGAGGTGTCGAACCCGTACAACCTCGTCTATTGCCACCACCGCTACTACTCGCCTTACCTGGGCCGCTGGCTAACCATGGATCCGTGGGAGGCGGGGACCATCGGACGCGGCAGTCAAGCTGGTAAGGGCTGGACACTGAGGCAGAGGGCTATTAGCGGAGAGTATACGGATCAATATTTACAATGGCATCCCGGTGGAGGGCACCACGGAGTAGACCCCTACTGGAAGATTAGTAGCGGACCCTTGGGCACACTAAGATTCCCCTCAAGTGGCCGGTAAATCAACGCCAAAAAAACAATAAACTGAGAGATTCATGAAGTACCCGGAAGTGGACATCGAGGCGCCCATCCTCCCAGGGGTTGGGCTTGGAGGTTACCGGGTTGGCATACGGCTCGCTGAAATCCAAGAGTCGGTTCACGGCCTCGGCCTAACGCTTCAGGGATCGATCCGGGTGGTCCAGTATTTCGAAGCCCGCTACATCCTTGGAAGAGGCGAAGTCCAGATAGGCGTTGATATTCGCGTGGGCAAGGTTTTCAAGGTTATCGCGGGGCCTGGGTATTTGGGTGCTTTTGACGGAACTTGCGCGTGGGCATGTCTATGCGGGAGGCGGTCAAGAAACATCCAACTTTGTCCCTTGATGGCGCCGTGAACGGGTTTGTCTTGCCCTCTGCCCCCGGCATGCTGGTAGAGGTAGACGATCCTGACCCCGAACTCGATTTCTCACTCGATATGGACGTTAGCGCAATCTCCGTTTTCATCCCCAATATCGATTCCGCCAAGGTCGTCAAGGGGCTCTGGCGAACGAATCCAATGCGATTCAGGTTTGGGATTGATCGATGAAGGAAGAACTATCAAGCGTCGATGCGTTCAGCTAACTGCGCTTTGTTCAATCTCCTTTGATCGGAAGCGCAACGAATAGCGCCTTCAACCGAAAGGGCAGCGGGACAACTGGAAGACCAAGAGTGTGTCGAGCTCGACCAGCAAGCTCGTGAGTACTGGAAAGCGATGAAGCCGCGGGTGCCAACGAACCTCGCTGAGCTCGTGGATTCGGGCGGCCTCCACGACGGGCCGAGTCGTTTCATTCGATTTGAGCGGCAGCCGATCGATCGCAACCCTTGTCGTCGATGCATGGAACAACTTCAATGGCGACTATGCCATCGTGCATTCGCTGGTGTTTCACGGGTGTGAGTCGATCAGTCTGCGCGGCGACGAAGGCGGTTCAAACGGCGGCAATGGACCTTGTTTGGACGACTTGGGCTACTACGAGGTCGAGGAGTCGGGCCTTATCGCGCTGAATATCCTCTTTTGGAGCGGCGCAGAATTCGCGTTGAAGTTCCGAGGGGTTTCCGTGGCCTCCAGACGCAGGGACTTGCTCGACAATAGCTGATAAGGAATGGGAACCTCGTAAGAATTAAGGGCAATAATATACTTCATGCACAACCCGGCTCTTTAAGGTAGGCTTTCTTAATGGCATATTGGCGAATGCAACTTCATCCAGATAACTCAAAGCATGCCTTGCGAGAAACGATTGGCGCTCTTTCTCGTGGCGCTATCGGTCTGGATTTTCATGATAAAGCTGTCGGTGATCTTCGCTCGAATCCTATCACCGATCCGAGCCAGAAAAACTATATCGGAATATTGGAGATGCAGGTTGGGGACGTCGTCATGATTCAGGTGCATCATTATCCATTCGCATTGGTTGAAGTTGAGAGCGACTACCGATTCGTCGAGGATGATGTCAGAAAGCATTTAGGAGTCTGGTTCAGGCATCTTCGATTTGTAAGCAGCAATATCCGATATTACGCAGACGATATCACTCCTATGGCTGAGTGGGATCGCTTGGTGATGGCTGGGACCATTCAACGAGTGCTTAAGGAAACCGGGCCAGTTTATCAATTCGTTCATGGGTGGGCGCAACGCGCCTAGGCTCTAGGTCGCCGGTTCTGGCTTAGCATTTTGATCAAATTTTGGCGGTTCCGTTGGTAACACAATCGTCATCGCACCCTTATAATTGACTAGGAACGTAGAGCCGGGAGTGCATCTGGTAGCTGCATAAGCGATCTTCGGCATATGGATTGCAAACCACTTGAGAAGATGCCAGCGGCGCTGCTGCGAAGCCTCTTTCGCTAGAATGAACACCTTGATTCCATGCTTGATCGCCAATGCCGCGATGTCGTGATCTGCGACCATTCGGGTATCGGCGGTTAGGAATGCGAAGCCCTTTTCGCCCCGTTCTTTCAGCCATTCTGCTTCTGATCTGCCAAGTTCATCCTTTGAGACATACGAGACGGATATTCGCGGTTCCAACTGCTTGCCGCAATGGTCTAGCACTCGCCCAATATAGGGCGAGAGGCATTCATCAAACAGAAACTTTACGCAGCCGGTTTGGACTGCCAAGCCTCCATAAATGCTACTGCTTGGCTAACTTCTGCGGGATCGATTTCGAACCATTCGGCTGTATCCTCAGGGCTTTTGCCTTCAATCAGGTATCGGTTGTAAATGGCTTCTGCGGTGTGACCCGAGTTAACCATGGGTAGTCCAAAGCGCCGGGCCGGATCGACTCTAATCGAATGATCCTTCACGGGATACCAGACCGAAACAATGTTGTTTCGGAACTCAAGATCGACTACAAGTTCATCGGCATAGGCTAAAAGATGCTGCATGAGCGCCGGATTGGTGAATAGATCGGGCTCGATCTTCTCAGTGACAATCTGGCCGCAAACCCGTCTCAACTCCGCTGAAGCGAGCGGATAAGCACCAAGTCTCGAAACGAGATTGGCTGACATGACTTCAACGTCGCTAACCTGCATCAAAGCTGGAACGGGGTTTCCGTCTTTATCCGTCGTAGGTCGTGTCAGTTCTTTAACGTAAAGAAGCTCGATTAGCTCGTAGAAGTTAATCAGAGTTGGATCGGTGCGGTCTGTCTGCAAAATCGGCTTTCGTGGAACCGGTCTTCCCCAACGAGTTTTCGAAATGTATCCATTAGCCCAACCGTGAACCGTGGAACGGGGAACGCCAAGCAAAAAGGCCGCGCCATCAAGCGTGTAACGCACCTGATCCTGAAGAAGAATCGTGATTTCCGCAGCCATTTCCCCGTACCTTACTCCATAGTATCGCGTTTTGGCTTTGGATGCAAATTTCTCCATTCCGCTTCGCGCCTTTCCATTTCTTCTTTCGGCACTTTCAGCATGTCTTTTAGCCCAGCTTCTAGGTTCAACATGTCGGGACGAGATTCGAACGCCGCGTCCTTGGCGCTTAATCCAGCCTCTTTCCTTTTCCGTTTCCTGGTTATGCCGATTGAACCAACTCCTTACCTGTTAGACGAGCGTAGGTTAGGCGCTTAGACGTGGTTCCTGCTACAACTGCGTCGAATCTCGTCGCGTCGGTGCCCTTACGCTCATTGTAGCGGAATGTCTGTTCATCTAGGTAACGAAAAAGATGGAAAGGTTCAACAGAAACGTAGGTTCCGCTTAGGGTGCGCTTCAAAAGTGACCAGAAGTTCTCTAAGCCATTCGTGTGAATCTGCCCATCCACATACTGGATAGCGTGGTCTACCACCTGATGACGGAACGTGTCGCCAAGATCGTTGTATGCCTTCCAAGCATCCGTGTACAAGATTGAGCCTTCTAGGGCATTGTCCTTAACGAACCCTTGAAGGACTTCACCCGAACGATCCTCTACGACCGATACCCGGACTTCGCCGCCGCGCTCAAGCATCCCGGCGACGATGGTCTTATCCTTCCCGCCGGTCCCTGTAATCTTGCGCTCGCGAACGTGCTTATGCATGTTCCGGGCTTTTCCGCCGATGAACGTTTCGTCTACTTCGATGCTGTCTACCAGCTTCTCGAATGAGCCGTTCTGCATGGCTAACCGGATTCGGTGGAGCATGAACCAAGCGGTTTTCTGTGTGACCTGTAAGCCGCGATGGAGTTCGTAGCTGCTTACGCCATTCTTGGCGTTCGTGATAAGCCAGATCGCAGGAAGCCACTTTGAGAACGGTAACGGGCTGTCCTCAAATACCGTGCCCGTCTTGGCGCTGAACTGCTTACCGCAATCGTTGCATCGGAATCGCAAGCGAGTCTCGATAAGCCGAATCTTACCGTAGCAACCACAGAGCGGACAGGCAACCCCGTTAGGCCATCGACGAGCAACAAAGTAAGCCCATGCGGTGCGTTCGTCGGCAAAATGGCGAATCACTTCCAGAAGACTTTCGGGAGTTGGAATCTCGCTGTTCATGCATTGATTATACCTCTATTTAGGTTCTGATTGTGCATGAAGTATATTATTGCCGAATTAAGATTGGAACCTTCCTACGTATCAAGAGCCGCTTAACCGTTGGCATGCCAGGGCACAATGGACTCAAACACCCCTTAGAACGGCCCATCCAATGAATCTCGCCTAGTTCCAAATCAACTTGGGACGGGGGTATCCGGTCAAAATTGTGTGAGAGCCTTTTAGAAGAAATGAAAAGTAGTCCAACGATCATCCAATGGGGCCCCTCGGTCGCTACCGCAAGCCCTGTATTTCCGGATGGCAAGCCCCAGACAGGCAGGGGCGAACTGATCCAGCTTAGCTGCGGAACCATGGAGGACGTGTTCTTCGCACCAGCCGGTGACGTCGGCGTAGATCGGGCCGCGGTCTGCCTCCAGCCAGGCCTGGTCGTGGTCGTACTGGAGGGGCTGGGCACTATTTGCGGCGTTGAAAGCCAACGTAGTTGGAGCGTACCCCTGTGTCCCATCATGGGGCTGCGGAGCATTCCGGACGCGCTATTGGCCTGGTCCTACACCAACCTAGCCTCAATCTCGGCAGAAGCGATCCTCCTCACCGATCGCCTGGTCTGCGACTCGTTGGAAATACTGTCGGTCTCCAAGAATGGTTCGATCAAGGCCAAGGGCTGGCTTCATGGGCAGGACGCGAAACTCGTAATCACCCCAAGGGATTTCATCGAGCGGCGGACGCTGAGGGCGCCATAGCTGATGTAAATCCAATTCCACGATCTGAGGGTTGCCGGAACCAGCCCCATGCTCCCTCAAGAATAGTAGACATATATATACTAGTCTGTGATAAACTCTCCAATCATGCCCTGCTCAGAGAAACAACTCGCCGCCAACCGCCTTAACGCAAAGCGCAGCACCGGACCACGTTCCGCAGAAGGCAAGAGGATCTCCTCCCAGAACGCACGCAAGCACGGCTTGCGCTCGCGCGATTTCGACCCCAATCAATACGTCGTGCCCGAACATCTGGTCGAAACCTTCGTCGAGTTCTGGAACGATCACCCTCCAACGTCCCTGGAAGAATTCCAAATCCTCTGCCAGGTAGCGATCAAACTGGCCTTGACCAGGTCCCTATGCAACCTGGAGGACGACCTCCTTTTCAGCCTACTCTCCAAAGAAAAACGAACCAGCGCCCACATGCTCTACCAGGCAGGCGCCCTCAGCGCCAAAGTCAGCGCCGAAAGCCATGGCCTGATGCTCGCTCTTCATCTATCGCGTGCGAACAAAAACCAACGAACCCAATCAATCCGAACCTAAATCCACAGGAGATAATTAATTTTAACCATCAAACCCATTTCGGTGCGGCGGTTCGCGGCCTTGCGCTACGACGGCATCAGGCTACGTATCCGGCGCCCAAAACCCAGATCAGGCGCGCCGCACTAATAGCGGCGAAGGAATCGCCGCACTCCATAGCCTTCGGCGCGGGATATGAGCGAGAACCGGAGAAAAGGGGGTGACAGTCCGCATACCGACGCGGTATAATCACAGCTTGCGCCCCGCTCAGGCGTGCGTGGTCGCACGTCCCTCGGACGGTCTGGTGTTATAGACGAGCGAGAAGAGCGATTTGGCATAAGGAAAAGTTAGAGCCCCATGAAAGTTAGAGCTAGTGTAAAGAAGATGTGCGACAAGTGCAAAATCATCCGCCGAAAAGGCGTGGTGCGCGTTCTGTGCGTCAACGCCAAGCACAAGCAGAGACAGGGCTAAAGAGAGGGAGTTGAACTAGAAGAATGGCACGTATTGCAGGCGTCGATCTACCGAGAGAAAAATCCGTTCTCTACGCGCTTCCGCTCATCTACGGAATCGGAAAGCACAACGCGACGGAAGTGGTGAAGAAAGCCGAGCTGGACCCCACTAAGAAAATCAAAGACCTGAGCGAGACCGAAATCTCCCGCCTCAGAGAGATTATCGACCGCGATTTCCAAGTCGAAGGCGACCTGCGCCGAGAGGTTCAATCGAACATCCGGCGGCTTATCGACATCAACTCCTACCGAGGCCTCCGGCACCGCCGCGGCCTACCGACCAGGGGCCAGAACACGCGCAGCAACGCGCGGCAGCGAAAGGGTCCGAAGAAGACTGTCGCCGGGAAGAAGAAGGCTAAGAAGTAAGTGATTAGTGATTAGTTGTGAGGGCTTGGTGATTAGTGGTAAGAGATTAGTGTTCGGAGACATAGCGCCAATCACTAATCACTTACTACTAATCACTCGTCACCCATCACTCGTCAACCATCACTCCAAAGGATTAAATGGCTAGAAAGCAAGTTCAAAAGGGAAAGCAGAAAGAGAAGAAGAACGTGCCGGTGGGCGTGGCCCACATTCACGCTTCGTTCAACAACACGCTGGTCACCATCACGGACCCGCAGGGCAACGTGCTCAGTTGGGCTAGCGCGGGATCGGTGAACTTCAAGGGAAGCCGTAAAGGCACCCCGTTCGCCGCGCAGGTCGCGGCGGAAAGCGCCTCGCGAAAGGCGCAGGAACACGGCCTCAAGCGAGTCGACGTCCAGATCATGGGCCCCGGCTCCGGTCGGGAGACGGCCATTCGATCTTTACAGGCTTCCGGTCTCGAGGTGATGTCGATCGCCGACCACACGCCCATTCCCCACAACGGCTGTCGCCCCCCCAAGAGGAGAAGAGTTTAACCAACAATGCCACATATCACAACCCTGGAACTGACGTCGGAATACGGCAAATTTGTGCTGGAGCCCCTGGAGCGGGGCTACGGCCAGACCATCGGCAACGCGCTTCGCCGCGTGCTGCTCAGCTCCATCTATGGAGCGGCGGTCAGCGCCGTCCGTATCGACAAGGTTTTCCACGAGTTCGCCCCGATCCCCGGAGTCAAAGAGGACACCACTCAGCTTTTGCTTAACCTGAAGGACCTCGCGATCCGGTTCGAGAATGAGGACGGCCCTCCCCAAGAGGACAAGACGATTCGCATCGACGTGAAGGGCCCTGGCCGCGTCACCGGAGCGGACATCACCTGCCCCGAAGGGGTTGAGATCGTGAATCCCGAGGTTTACGTAGCCACCATCAGCGACACGAAGGCGAGCCTCACCATGGAGCTTTACGTGGGCTGGGGAAGCGGCTACGTCCTTCCTGAGAAGCAGGAAAAGTACAAGGGCATGATCGGCGTGATCCCGACCGGCTCGCAGTTCACCCCGGTCAAGAAAGTCAACTACATCGTGGAGCAGACCCGCGTGGGCATGCGCACCGACTATGAGCGGCTGGTGCTGGAAGTGTGGACCAACGGCGCGGTGACCCCGAACGACGGAGTATCCCAGTCCGCCCACATCCTCGACAAGTATTTCAAAATGTTCTTCGATCTCGGCGAGGCCGGCTTCGACGCCGATTTCGTGGACGGAGACGAGGTGCCGCCAGAACTGGCGAACATTCCGGAGATGCGCATCGAAGAGCTCGACTTCTCGCAACGCACCTTCAACTGCCTCCGCCGCGCCGGACTGCTCACGCTTCGCGCGCTGGCGACGGCGACGGAATCGGACCTAACAAGCATCCGCGGCTTCGGAAAGAAATCGCTGGTAGAGGTTCGCGACAAACTTCACGAGCACGGCCTGGAGCTGAAGCCGCCAAAGGGCGGCTACCGAGCCATCGACATGCTGGACGACGAAGACGACGACGATTTTTAGGCACAAGGTCCAACAAACCCAACACCTAACACCCAACACCTAACACTCGACTTATGAACCACAGAATCGACCACCGAAAGCTAGGATTGCCGAGCGACCAGCGCCGCGCGCTGCTCAACAACCTCACCCGCCAGTTCGTGCGGCACGGATACTGCCAAACGACGTTCGGCCGGGCGAAGGAACTGCAGCGGATCGTGGAGAAGCTGATCACCACGAGCAAGGAAGACAGCCTCGCCGCAAGGCGACGGGCGCGCGCTATTCTCGTCGGGCACTCCAGCAGCAGTCCGGCGACCAAGGACCTGGTCGGCAAGACGGATTTCGAGAAGCAGCAGATCCGCATCAAGCGGAGCATGCTGAACGGCGAAGATTTAGTCCACCATCTGTTCGCGAACATAGCCCCACGCTACAAAGAGCGAAATGGCGGCTACACCCGGCTCACCAAGCTTGCCCCCCGCCGAGGCGACGGTGCGCCGGCCGCCGTTCTGGAACTGGTTGACTAGAAGAGTAAAACTCGTCGTCTCGTACGACGGAACCGATTTTCGCGGCTGGGCCGCGCAAACTGGACTGAGAACAGTCCAGAGCACATTGACAGAAGCTGTTCGCCGAGTCTCAGGCGAGGATTGCGAGATCGTAGGAGCGAGCCGAACCGACAGCGGCGCCCACGCGAAAGGCCAGGTCTGCCACTTCGACACGAGCGTGCCGATTAAAACGGACCGATGGGTGATGGCGCTGAACAAGGTGCTTCCCCAGGACTTGAGCGTCTTGAGGGCCGCCATAGTCGGGCAGAGTTTCAACAGCAGGTTCTGCGCCATCGACCGGTTCTACCGGTACCGGTTCCTGCTGGGAACGCGGGACCCGATCCGGGCCCGGTTCACCCATTTTCACTGGGAGAACCTGGACGTAGGGGCGATGCGGGAAGCAGCGAAGTCCCTGGTGGGGCTACACGATTTTCGAGGCTACACGGAGGAGCTGGACCCAAGCGTGGAGAACACGATGCGAAGGGTCTTTTCCGCCGAGGTCAAGCAATCCAGAGACGAGATTTGGGTGGATATCACCGCGACCGCCTATCTGAGAGGGATGATGCGCCGGATCTCCGGAGCGTTGTTCGAGATCGGGAAGGGGGCCAGACCGGTGGCCGACTCGGCCAGGGTCTTAACCGATTGGAAGGGAATCCATCTTCCGGTGGTGCTACCCGCAAGAGGCTTGACTCTGATGAGGATTCGATATGGGCGTAGGCCGGTGGATGTGAGGGAGAAGAGTCTTTGAGTCTTTGAGTCTTGGAGTCATTGAGTCTTTAAGTCTTTAAGTCTCTGAGGTTTGAGATTGGCGAACAGTTTGAGATATGAAATGATCGAGTGTTTAGTTTCGAGCGCTGAGAAGTGGAATTGGGTTCCGATCTCAAAGACTCAATGACTCAAATGACTCAGCGACTCAATGACTCAGTTACTCAGCGACTCAAAGACTCAACGACTCAAAGACTTAGGCCTGAAGGGCCGATAAAAAAATGAATAGAACTTATACAGTAAAAGCAGGGACCATCGAGCGCAACTGGTTCGTGGTGGATGCCGCAGGCATTCCGGTTGGGCGGTTGGCGGCTCAGGTTGCCCAGGTGCTTCGAGGCAAGCACAAGCCGACATTCGCGTACAACGCGGACTGCGGGGATTTTGTGGTCGTCATCAACTGCGAAAAAGCAGTGCTGACCGGCAACAAGAAGGACGAGCTGATCTACTGGCACACTGGCTGGCCGGGCGGGCTTCGCAACGTGGAGCGCGGCAAGCTGCTGGAAGATAACCCCGAGCGGCTGGTGTCCAAGGCGATCTGGGGCATGCTGCCCAAGACCAAGCTTGGCAAACAGATTTTTACGAAGCTGAAAGTTTATCGCGGAAGCGAGCATCCCCACGCGGCCCAGAACCCGGCGCCGCTCAAAGTTACGAAGGATTAACGAATGGCCAGAGCACCAAAAGTAGTTGAGAATTACGGAACCGGGCGCAGAAAGTGCGCCATCGCTAGAGTCTGGCTGACGCCAGGCGAGGGCAAGATCACGGTCAACGGACGGGACTTCAAAGAGTATCTCGGGCGCCCGTTGCTCGAGATCTTAGTCCAGAGCCCGTTCGAGGCGCTGAACCTCAGCGGCCGCTACGATATCAAAGCCACCGCAACCGGCGGAGGCATCACCGGCCAGGCGGGCGCGCTCAAGCTCGGCATTTGCCGGGCGCTGCTCGAACTCGACACAGAGTTCCGCCCCAAGCTCAAGGCCGAAGGCTTTTTGACTCGCGACTCGCGAATCAAGGAAAGCAAGAAGTACGGCCGCAAGAAGGCGCGACGCGGCTTCCAATTCGTCAAGCGCTGAGCGATTAATATGGAGTGCGTTGGCTTGACAGCGCTTTGTTTTCCGGCGGCTTGACGCCGCACGCAACTTCCTAACTCGGACCGTTGAACTACGAAGCGTCAGTCTAACGGATATCTGTCGCGTAATTGCGACAGATATTATTAGTGGACGCCGCCTGCTCCGGAGCGGCGTCGAGCCGCCGGAAAACAAAGCGCTGTCATGGAGGCTGTTGCATTGGCCGCCGCCAAACGTGCTGGAGCCTCCCAAGAACCCTCTCTCCCCCGGAGGCTGTCGCAGGTCATTTCTTGTACCGCGCCCAATGCCGCGAAAGGCGACCAAAACCAAACCTCAACCCTCCGTGGGGGAGGTCGGTGAGCTTGCGAACCGGGTGGGAGGGCTCCGGGTAAATAGCCGCGTGGCGCCGAAAAAGTCAATGCAACAGCCTCCAAGCCAGCGCACTCCCAATTGGCATCCCTTGAATCGCCCAGCTACCTGGAAGGCATTGGTTGAAACAGGTACCTCACGGTTGCTTCTCCGCCTGCGGCTTCATCTCCTTCTTCAACTCCCGGAGGGCTTCCAGGATCGTCTGGTTGGGGGACCAGCAGTCGTCTTCGTTTAGCTCAGGCAATGGGTCGCCCGGCTTGAATCCGAACAGGAATGAAAGGAAGTCGAAACCACCGGCGGCAGAAGGGGACGAATACTTGTTCTCCATAATTCTCTCGATGTCGACCCGGCAGGCCGAAAGGTGAGAACTGGTTTCGTGATCCTTCGTTCTGGAAAGCGCCAAATCGATGCGGCGGGCGAGCCTTTTCAGGTCGTCCCTCTCGAGAGATCGGAGATCGGAGCCGATCGACTCCTCGCCGTTGATCCGGTCGTCCATCGCTTTCAGATAGGTTCGCTGAAGCTGGCGCCGGTAAACGTCGATCTGAGGCATGACCGCGTCGACCTCGTTCCACACTCCGTCAGACACGTCCCTTACCAATCGCGAAACCGTGTACACCTTGCTTCCGTTCTGCGCCTCGTTGTCTTCGAGCCGCGAGACGCGGCTGGGAGAGAGCAGTAGGTACATCATTAGGACGGCATGGTTTGTGCCCGTATTGAAGAGCCCGGCGGGTTTGAGACGATTGACGATCTCAGGTGTGAGCAGAGGATAGGGCGGCGTGAACCCGTAGCGCGTGATGAAATTCACCGCGGCAGCCTGCTTTTCTGCAGGAACAGGCGCGAAAACCTCGGCCCCCCTGCCGGCGTGGTAGTCGGTCTGCACCACACCGCCGACCAAGACCAGCGCATGAAGAAGTTCGGTTAGCCGTTGCCCCATGAGGTCCTGCTGCAAATCTTCAAGGCGCGAGTAATCCTCGCCAAACTGGCTGGCGGACGGAACCAGGTAGGCGTTGGCGATCTCATAGATGTTGTGGATGCCAAGTTTGCCCGCCTCCACCGGGTCGTCGGAGATGTTTTCCATCTGCATGTTGGGGTCGAGCCCCATATAGAGATAATTGCCAAACCGGAGCTCCGGTTGGTCGACCTGCTTCGCCAGCAACGCATCCAGGGCTGGCTTTTCAAGGTCGGGGGTTGGCGCGTTGGGTATGTCCTTGTAGCCGTATTCGATGGCGAAGTAGTCGTAAGGCCCAATCCGGTTACCCATGTCGTCCGGATCGATGCCATCGCCCGCTTGCGCCACGTAGTCGCCACGCGAGTAGCTCATCACCGAAGCTGATGTTCCATGGGTCTTCATGAACTGTGGATCGCGGAGCTGTTTGATCGTGTAGGCCGTGCTTGCCTTGAAGTTATGCTCGAGACCGAGCGTATGGCCAATTTCGTGTGCGACCACGTAGCGAAGCATGTGGCCGATCTTCTCGTCGGACATCGGCAAGACGCGTGACCTCGGATCGGTAGTCGCGGTCTGCGCGAACGCCCAACTTTCAAGGACGCGCACTAAGTCGTTCCAGAAAATGGCGTGGGCCGAGATCGTTTCCCCACTGCGCGGATCTTGGATTGAAACACCCTCGGCGTTCTGCTCTTGCGAGGGCGCCCAGCGGCACACGCTGTAACGCGCGTCCTCCGGGTCCCAGTTGGGGTCGTCGGGAGCATCCTTGCATTGGATCGCGTTCTTGAAGCCTGCCTTTTCGAATACAGGTTGCCAATCCTCGATGCCTAGCTTAAAATAGGGCCTCCATTTGGCCGGGATCTCCTTCGGCAGGTAGAAGATGATGGGTTTGATCGGTTCGCTAACCTCGGCCTTCGGGTCCTTCTTTTCCAGCCGGAAACGGTGGATGTATTGCTTTTCGCTGGCCCGGTTTTCGGTCCTTCCATATTCAATAAAACTGGTTGTAAAGAAACCGATGCGCGTGTCCTTATAGCGGCCCCGCATGGGAACGGCTGGAAGAAGGTCGAGGCTGTAGTGGACGAGGACTGACGCTGGGCCGCCATCTCCGCCGCCCAATCGCCGTCTTCCCATTCCGCTGCCCGAAAAGGTTAGCAGCGCTCGGGTTTCGATATTCTCTGGGAAAGCCTTGACATTGTCGATGTAGGACTTCGTTGGGTCGACGCCGCCCAAACCAAGGCGCTCGCCCACCGGGACGACCGGCGCATCGTTCGCGAACATGTTGGTGACGTCGATAACGGCAGCCTTATCTGGGCTTTCCGCTTCCACGTTGAATGCCATCAAAATCGGCTCGATCGTACTCTCCGCTACTCCCGTCTTGGTCCCCTTATCAGGCCCAAAGGAACGAAGATCGAAGTTGCAGCCGCGCAAAAAGATTGTATTATTTCTCCGGGTGAAGCGAATGACGCGAATCCCAATGCCGGCGCCCGGATAGCTCACCGCATGAGGCATTTGGGCCGCCTCCGTCTGCCATAAAAGCTCACGCCCAAGAAGGGTGGTTGGAATCTCCCAGTAGACCCTGTCGTCGATTCGGTCCACCTTGAACATGCCTGTTTGGGACTTGGCTTCCTTGGTGATGACGTCTTCATATTTCTTGGGCTCGTTGGGCTTGGCATTCGGGCCTTGCGCGCCGCCGGGGCCTCCGACTCGTCGCGCTCCGGGAGGGCCCTGCGGGCGCGGGCTTTGTGCGAGAGCGCCTGCCGCCAGGGTAGCGGCGACGAGCAATGTTAGAAATTGGGGACGATTCTTCATAGGGACACAACTCTCTCCAAACGTTAACAATACACCAAGAGGGCCACGAACTGGACGGTAATTCGAACCCCGAAGTGTTTCGACGCGATCGAAGATTCAAAAAGGTTCGCCCTAGCAAAAAATACAGGGGTGGATTCGTTCGTTTCGTCTAATCCTTGGTCTTCTCGGACAGGGAGCCAAAGAAGACGCAGAACCCAACCGAAGGGTTAGCCTCACGAGCTGGTTTGGCTTCCCCAGAAGGTACAACCTCGGCCCCAACGGCAACCTTCCTGGTGGTTAAAGATAGACGGATGCTCAGCAAGCTCCAACGATCTTGAGTATCTCGTCGGTTTTCTCTTTGAGCAGCTCATGGTCCGCGCGGGTTTCCACGTTGAGGCGGATCACCGGCTCGGTGTTGGAGCCGCGCAAGTTGAATCGCCAGTTCGGGTACTCGACGCTCAGGCCGTCGAGCTTATCGATCTTCCCATCGCGGTAGTGGGACTCCACTTGCGCGAGGGTCGCCCCCACATCCTTCACCTTCGAGTTGATTTCGCCACTGCATGGGTATTTGGCGATCATCTCGCCGACGAGGTCGCCTAAGCTGCGACCGGTGTGTGAGACCAGCCGGGCGACCAGCAGGAACGGGATCATGCCGCTGTCGCAATACCAGTGGTCGCGAAAATAGTGGTGGGCGCTCATTTCGCCGCCGTAAACCGCGTCTTCTGCTCTCATCTTCTCTTTGATGAACGCGTGGCCGCTCTTGCAAACCACGGCCCGCCCTCCCAGGCGCTCCACGATTTCGAGAGTGTTCCAGGTGAGGCGTGGGTCGTAGATGATGGTCTCGTTGGACGATACGGTTAGGATCGCATGAGACAGCAGCCCGACAATGTAATAGCCCTCGATGAACGTGCCGTTCTCGTCGAAGAAGAAACACCGGTCGTAGTCGCCGTCCCAGGCGACGCCAAAATCAAACTTTCCAGATTTCATCTTTTCGAGCTGGCCAGCCCGCGACTCTTCAAGGATGGGGTTTGGAACCCCGTTGGGAAACGTGCCGTCCGGCTCCCACCGCATCTTGTCGATCTGCAAGGGCAAGTGAGGAATGAGCATATCGAGGGCTACAGAGGCGGCCCCGTTGCCAGGGTTCGCGGAAACCTTGAGCGGCTTAAGGTCGGTTGGCGAAACCAGTCCAAGAAGATGGGCGACGAAGTCTGCGTAGCAGTTCTTTTCGGTCACGTTCCCCGAGCCCGTTCTTTCCCACTTCTTCTCGAACGCACGCCGCTCGATATCCAGAAGGCCGGTGTCCCCGCTGATCGGCCTCGACTCCGCGCGGACCATTTTCATGCCGTTGTACTGGGGTGGGTTATGGCTCGCGGTGATCATCACCCCGCCGTCGTAACCGTACGAGGCGGTGGCGAAATAGACCATCTCCGTTCCCACCATCCCGAGGTGAACGACGTCCACTCCCGCGTCGTTTAGCCCCTTGGCCAGCGCCTTGTAAAGGTCGGGGCCGGAAAGGCGGATATCGTAGCCGATGCAAACGGTTTTGGCGCCAGTCTGATCCGCAAATGCGCGGCCAATATCGTACGCGATTTCGCTGTTCAGTTCGGAAGGAACGACGCCGCGCACGTCATAAGCCTTGAAACAAGGAAGATACTGGCCCATTGAGCTTGATTCTAACCGATATAGGGCGACATTAGCTCCTTCCTTAGCAATGCCAATCCAAACTGGCCGGCTCGGAAACGAATGTCTTCCCGGATACCCCGCGACCGGAACTCCTCCACCACAACCCTGTCCGGTCCAGCAACTGCCACGTAAAGAAGGCCTACCGGCTTCCCGCCCGCATCGGCGGTAGGGCCGGCGTTGCCGGTGAGGGAGAGCCCGTAGTCGGTCCCGAACCGCTTTCGAACGCCAGAAGCCATCATCTTCGCCACTTCTTCACTTATTGGCCCGATCTCGGGATCATCCAACAGGTCCGGGTCGACACCCAACTCCGACGCTTTGAGCCGGGCCGCATAGGTTACAAGCGCCCCAACGAATACCTCGCTGGCACCCGGCACGGACGTGATCCTCTCGGCAACGCCGCCGCCCGTGATGCTTTCGGCGGCAGCCAAGGTTTGCTTCTTCGCCTTAAGGATATCCACAACCGCCTTTTCCAGAGTGGTCTCATCGACGCCAAAAACAGCGTCGCCGAGGGCTTCGCGGATTTGGGACACGAACGGTTCCAGAATCCGCTCCGCTTCGGCGGTGTCGCTTCCGCGCGCGGTGACCCGCAGATGAATTTCGCCGAGCTTAGCGTAAGGCGCCACAGTCGGGTTTTCCGAATCGAGCAAAGGCCGAATGCGCTGCTCCACCATACTCTCGCCGATGCCGCAGATCCGCAGGATATGGGAGTGGATCACTCCTTCGTGAGCCTTGTTGGCGAAGTAAGTCCGCACGGGCCCGTCAATCATGGGCACGAACTCACCCGGCGGGCCGGGGAGGGCGATAACCACCTTGCCATCTTTCTCGCACAGGAGCCCGGGGGCGGTGCCGTTCGGGTTTTCGATAGGCCTCGAGCATGGCAGCCGCATGGTCTGGCGGTGCTGCGCCTCCGTCCAAGGCAGGTTCCTTGCCGCGAACTGCTTGCGGAGTTGGTCGGCGATTTCGGGGTCCGGGATAAGGGTTTCGCCGAGAGCCCGACTAATGCCGTCGCGGGTGAGGTCGTCTTGTGTGGGGCCGAGGCCGCCGATCGTGAACACCACGTCCGATCGGGACAGGGCTAGCTTCAATGCCTCGGACAGCCTCTCGAGGTTGTCGCCAACCGTTTGCCTGAAATGATGCCGGATCCCCAGTTCGGGAAGAACCTGCCCCAGGTGCTGGGCGTTCGTGTCCGCGATCTGCCCCATCAGCAACTCGGTCCCCACCGAGACGATCTCCGCCGTCATCGAACCTGGGCAACCCCTTCGCCAGCGAGTTCACGCAGATGGGCCAGGTCAGCCGCGTGGCCGTCGGCCTCTGTTTCCAGCAGAATTGGTATGTTTTCGAAGCGGCTGTCGGTAACCAGGAGCCTGAACGCCTCGTCCCCGATCAGCCCTTTCCCGATGTGCTCGTGGCGATCTACTCTCGAACCGAATTCCCTCTTGCTATCGTTGCAGTGAACGACTTTGAGCCGGTCGAACCCCACGATCCGCTCGAAATCTTCAAAGGTCTTGGTAAACCCTTCGGGCGTCCGGATGTCGTAGCCGGCAGCGAAGACGTGACACGTATCCAGGCAGACGCAAAGCCTTGGATTGCCATGGCACTCCTCCAGGATCAGGGCGAGTTGCTCGAACTGCCAGTTGAGCGACGAGCCTTGGCCGGCCGTCGTTTCCATGAGGAGGGTGACGGTATCGGGCGTGTCGTCCAGCAGAATGTTGGTGGCGGCGGCGACCATGAGCAAGGCGTCCTCTTCCGGCTGGCCCTTGGCCGAGCCCATATGCGAAACTACGTAAGGGATTCCGTAAAGCGCGCAGCGATAGATCTCGTCTTTCAGGCCGTTATAGCTTTTCACCGCCATATCGGCTTCCGGCGCGCAGAGGTTGACCAGATAGCTGTCGTGGCTTACAACCGAATAGATGCCGGTCTCTTTTTGAGCTTCCTTGAAGTCGAAGACCTGCTCGTTCGATACCGGTTTGGCGTACCACTGTTGCGGGCTCGACGTGAACACTTGAACGGCGTCGCAGCCGATCGCCTTTCCGGCTCGTAAGCCGTTTCCCAAGCCGCCTTTGATGGGCACATGAGCGCCCAGAAGCTTTGCCGACATGGGTCGAGGGTACCTGGAGGCGCGCTCAATGGGTTAGAATCTATCGGGGAGACGATTTAGCCACGGATCGGCAACGTAATAACATTATGGGACGCTTGCTTCTGAGGTGGCTAATACTCGCGGTCTCGGTAGTAGTAGCGTCAAAGGTCACCTCGCTACTTGGGCTGAAATTCTTAGTCGACCTGAATACGACGGCGGACTTCATCAAGCTACTTCTTGGCGTCGCCATCCTGGCATTCGTCAACGCGACCTTCGGCCGAATCGTCAAATTTCTGACCCTCCCGCTCAACTGCCTGACCCTCGGGCTGTTTTCGCTTGTGGTGAACGCGGCCATGCTCATGTTGGTTGCGTCGCTGGATATCGGGTTCACCATCGCGGGCACTTCGATGGGGAAGTTTGAAACGGCATTCGTGGGGAGCCTACTGATCTCGGTGGTGAACGGCCTCCTTGGCGCCGTCGTTCCGGACAAAGACGAGGATGAGTAAGCGGCATCGCCTAAGAAGGCTGCTCAGGCCAAACGGAGTTCGCAGGTCGGTGGTGACCGGCGTGCTTGGACTCGCCATCCTCATTCTGGGCTGTGGGCTCAGCTTTACCCGAGTGGTCGAGCCGTGGGTGGCGCTGCTGAAGAGGCTGGCGGAGAGGCTGCTGTCTCTGGTGGTACCAACAAGCAACCTGGACGATGCGGTTTGGCTCCTTGGCGGCGCCTTTCTGTTTCTCGGCTGCTACTTGATTTTCAAGGCGGTGAAATCGTTCAACCGCCACGTCATGGAGACGATCAACCCTGCTTTCAAGGGCGGCATGATCGACGTCTACAACCGCCGGCAGGAACTGGCGCAGGGGCCCCGGATCGTGGCACTTGGCGGTGGAACCGGTTTGAGCACCCTTCTCCGGGGCTTAAAGCAGCACTCGAGCAACATTACCGCGATCGTCACCGTTTCGGACGATGGCGGTAGCAGCGGTCGGTTGGTGCAGGAGAAGTCGATGATTCCGCCAGGCGATATGAGGAACTGTCTCGTCGCCCTGGCTGACGCGGAAAAGGCGATGACGGACCTGTTTCAGCACCGGTTTACCGAGGAAAGCGGGTCGCTGAGCGGGCATTCGATGGGCAACCTGCTTATCGCCGCTTTGTTCGATCAAGCGCATGGCGATTTTGAAAAGGCGATTGCGATCGCCTCCGACGTTTTGGCGATACGCGGACGCGTCGTCCCGTCAACCCTCGATCATGTGCGTCTGCGGGCGGTCATGGAGGGCGGCGTCGAAATATGCGGCGAGACCGCGATCGTTCAGTCCGGGCTCAGAATCCGGCGGGTCTTCATCGAGCCTGAAGATGCACGGCCGTACGAGGGAGCTTTGGACGCGATAGAGGACGCCGATCTTATTTGCATCGGCCCCGGCAGCGTCTTCACCAGCGTGATTCCCAACCTTTTGGTGAAGGGCATTGCGGAGGCGGTCAAGAACTCGGACGCCAAGAAGGTGTACATCTGCAACGTAATGACCCAGCGCGGCGAAAGCGACGCTTTCACCGCTTCAGAGCACATAACCGCGCTTCAGGCCAGCCTCGATATGCGCCTCTTCGACACGGTGGTCGTCAACACCGGCATCCCAAGCGAGCAAGCCTTGGGCAAGTACCGCGAGGCTACGCAGTATTTGGTCGACGCGGACATCGACCGGATTCGCGCGATGGGATATCGCGTTATGGCGGGTGATTTCATGAACGAGTCGGACCTGGTTCGGCACGACCCAATGAGGCTGGCAGCACGCTTGATAGGACTCGTGAGCTGATGAAAACCATAGTGTTAGGCGTAAGCGGAAGCGTTGCCGCCTACCGTGCCGCCGACCTTGCCCGCGACCTGATGCGCGCCGGTTATACCGTTCGCGTCTGCCTAACCGATTCCGCTGAGAAGTTCGTTAGCCGGGCTCTTTTCGAAGCCCTGACCGGCCAGCCCTGCCTTCAAGATACTTTTGACGAGCCGGAAGTGGGGCGCATGGCGCATATCGACTGGGCTCGGAAGGCAGACCTGGCGCTCGTGGCGCCGGCAACCGCAAATCTGATCTGCAAGCTGGCGGCAGGAATCGGGGACGACATGCTCACGACGATAGCTCTCGCCTACGAAGGGCCAATCCTGATCGCGCCAGCCATGAATCCCTCGATGTACTTGCACGAGCCGGTTCAGGAGGCTATGCGCGTCCTCGCGGAGCGAGGCGCCTTTTTGATCGAACCACAAGAAGGCGACGTCGCTTGCGGGGAACACGGCCAAGGCAAGCTTGCCGCCAACGCGCACATTCTCGACGAGGTCCTCGCTGTCTCATCAAGAAACGAGTTGCTCCGCGGAAAGCGCGTACTCATCACCAGCGGCCCAACCCAAGAGCCGCTCGATGACGTGAGGTATTTGACCAATCGGTCAAGCGGACGCATGGGCGCGGCCCTCGCACGCGCGGCGCTGCTGATGGGGGCCGAGGTAACTGTTGTCACAGGCCCAACGAGCGTGCCACTCCCGTTACGCGCAACCGTGATTCGTGTGCATACGGCCCTGGAAATGCTGGATGCCGCCATAAAGCTCGCGGCCACCGCCGACTGGATTATTGGCGCGGCGGCGGTGGCAGACTTCCGCCCGGCAAGGCGTGTCCCTGGCAAGATAAGGCGCGAAGACGCGCCGAACACCATTGACCTGGTCGAAAACCCGGACGTCATCGGATCTTTGGCCAAGCAGGCGAAGCCTGGGACCAGGGTTGTCGGCTTTGCCGCCGAGCCGACTTCGGACACCGAGACTGCGAAGCAGAAGATCGCACGAAAAGGCCTGTGGGCGATAGCAATGAACGACATCTCTCGCGCCGACGTGGGGTTCGAATCGTCCGATAACGAACTCGCGCTAATCGACTCTTCCGGCGACATCGTGCGAAGCGGCAAGCGCTCGAAACTCGCGTGCGCACTTTGGCTGCTCGAACAACTCGCGTCAAAATAGGTTTCTATGCACAGCCGAGAAGACGCACTTCAACTGCTCTCTGAACATGTCCAGAGCGACTCGTTGCGACGCCATTGCCTTGCGGTGGAGACCGGCATGCGGTGGTACGCCGGGCGGCTTCAACAGGACTCGGGCAAGTGGGCTCTAGCTGGACTTCTTCACGACTTCGACTACGAAGAGCACCCCGACAACCACCCGGGCTGGGGAATGGCGCTTCTGACGGAGCTGGGTTGGGACCAAGAGCTGATCGTCGCCATCGGTTCCCACAACAGCGCCCTGGGAATACCGCGTGACAGCCTGCTTCAGAAATACCTCTTCGCGTGCGACGAACTGTCCGGCTTCATCACCGCCTGCGTCTACGTTCGCCCCAGCCGGAGCGTGATGGACTTGGAACCTAAGAGCGTGCTCAAAAAGCTAAAAGATCGCTCGTTCGCGGCGGGCGTAAACCGTGAGGAAGTGGTCGAGGGCGCAGAGTTGATCGGCCTGCCTCTGGAAGAGCATGTTCTGAACTTGATCGAGGCTTTCAGGGGAAATGCGGTGGCCCTGGGGTTGGCTGGGGCAGTTATTCCGCCAAGTCCTTCTTCGAATCCATAATCTTCGCCCACGCGTCGCCGCGTCGGGCCAGCCTCTCTGGCGCATTCGATATCAGAAAATCGGTGGGGTAGATATCGGCCAGTTCCTCCCAAGTGACGGGCATGGAAACCGTTTGCGTGGGTAGGGCGCGCGGTGAGAACGGCGAGTTGAGGGTCTTGCTCCGCACGTTCATGTTGTAGTCCATGAAGATCTTTCCGGTTCGCTTTTTCGTGCTCCATTCGGTAGTTACGTCTCGCGGGTGATCGAGTTCTAGCGTCCGGCAGACCGTTTCCGAAAGACTGCGCACGGTGTCGTAGTCGAGGTCGCGCTTAATCGGCACGAAGATATGCAATCCGGTTTTTCCTGAAGTCTTAACGAAGGAGGGCAGCTTCATCGAATCGAGAAGGGCCTTGAGCCAAAAGGCAACTGTTTTGCCCTTTTCGAACCCCTCTTTATGAAGCTCAGGCTCGTCCCCAACCCCCTCCTTGCCTGAGTAAACGTAGGGGTCTATGTCGAACTTGATAAAGTCCGGATAGTTAAGAACGGAGCTTTCGATCTGAGCTTTGGAATCGATGAAATCGAGGCTCAGCCCTTCCGCGTCGTCCCCTCCCACGCACCGGGACCCCCAAACGTGAAACTCAAGAGTGCCAAGCTGGCCCAACCAGAGCAGAGTCGGCAGATTGTTCACCAAAAGGTAAGTCTGGTTGACGCTGTTCGCATCGGAATAGAGGGTTACCGACTCGGCGTAATCAGGCTTTCTCTGTTCCCAGTGCTTCTGGAAGAAGCTTTCGCCATGAATGCCCTCCGGGAACCGAATCATGGTTAGGGGCCTGTCTCGCAAGTGTTCGATCATTGCGCCCGACACTTTGGCCAGGTACACGAGCAAGTCGCGCTTGGTGCAAGGCCCGAGCCCTGCCTCCGGATTTGCCGGCCAAAGCTGCTTGTTGAGGCTAGTTGTGCCCACCGTGTGGCCGCCGACGTCGATCTTGATCGCGTCGTCCTTGTTGTCTAACTGGCGAAGCACGGAATCCACCACGCTATCTTCCTTTACGCCGGGTTCTGCATCTGGAGGGCCGTCTTCCTTACCCTGAACGTGCACAGCAGGAAGGACCGGGCCACAATCCTTGGGGTCGCGATCTTCGCGAACGCGAAGGAACACCGGCGCGCGCAAAATCCCGGCAGGCGTCACCTGCTGAAACTTCACCTCGACCACCATCTCCGGCTTAACCCAAGTAACCGGATTTTCCATCGGAGGCTTTTCGGTGAATGGGTTATGGGAAGATTGGATGCCTTCCAATCTCAATCGCAGATCGTCCAATTCCTGCTCTTTAAACCCGCTTCCCACGTGGCCCATGTAAACCAGCTTGTCGTCTTTGTAATAGCCAACCAGCACGGCGCCAAACGTGCTCCCACGTCCGCCCTCGCCTCGCGAAAAGCCACCGACGACAAGGTCTGCCGTTTGCATCGATTTCACTTTCAGCCAGTTCTGGGTGCGCCTTCCTACCTCGTACGTGGAGGACGCCCGTTTGCCCATCACCCCCTCCAAACCGGTTGCGAGAACCGCCTTGTAGAGCATATGTCCGTCTTCGCGAACTTGGGAAACCAGTTGCACAAGTTTCGATGGTAGAACCACTTGCTCCAAATATCGCCTGCGGTCGACGAGCGTGCGGCAACGCAGGTTCGCCCCTTCGAAATGAAGCAAATCGAACACATAAAGCACGCATGGAATCAAACTGTCCATTTGGTCAATCTGGCCTGCGTCCTGTAAATGCAGCCGCTTCAGCATGGCGCTGAATGACGGACCGCCCTCGTCAAAGGCGACGATCTCGCCGTCAAGAACCATGCCCCGGGTCAGTTGCTCTTTCAGGTTTTCTCGTATCGCAGGGAACTGGCGGCTGAGGTCGATGCTGTTCCTCGATTCGATCCGTACCTCCTCACCCTGGAGGTAGATCAGCACGCGGATGCCGTCCAGTTTGGGTTCAAAGAGCCAGTCAGGGTCGTCGAAAGGCGCGTCGGCCGAGGAAGCCAGCATAGGCTTGAGACCTTTTGGGAACGACTCCCATTTTCGACCTGGAATCAGATCGGACGCATCAAGTTGCGGCCCGGGCGACTCGCCCCGTTCCAGCTCGGCGATTCCGAGCCCGGAGAGCACCGAGTCCGTTTCGTCCAGAACGTTCTGCTTCCAGTCCACAAATCGGTCCCGGTGCTTGATCAGGAGCCAATCGTTGCCCGTTTTCATCTTGACGAGAGCCCACGACCCTTTCAATTTCGTTCCGCGTAAGAAGAGCCCCAACTTGCCTCCGGCAAGGCCCTTGCGCACTTCCTCTTCCGCTCTTTCCCGCGTTTCCTGCGGCAAGTCGTCGTCCTCGTCGCACCAGTAGGGTCCGGTGTCCCAGACGATCACTTCCCCTGCCCCATAGTTCCCGCGCGGAATCGTGCCCTCGAATGAGCCGTAGTCGAAGGGGTGGTCTTCCACCATGACCGCCATGTGTTTATCGTCGGTGCTGTACGAGAATCCCTTGGGAATCGCCCAGGATTTGAGCACGCCGTCCAACTCGAGCCGGAAGTCGTAATGAAGCCTTGTTGCGTCGTGTTTCTGGACCACGAACAGCAACGGCCCTTTGCGGTCGGATTCCAGTTTCGGGCCGGGCTCCGGGGTTTCCGCGAAGCTCCGTTTTCCTTCATATTCGGAAAGTGACTTGTCGGGTGTTTCGCTCATAAGATCACGCCTTTCCCGACGCCGCTTTCCAAAGAAATTCGTCAAGCGCGCGGACGGCGTCCACATCGTCGTATAGCGGGGCAGGGTCCATGTTCTTCATCGCGTCTTTCTGCCGGTCGAAATCGCAAGCAAGGTCGATATAATCATCGAAATCCTCCGCGATCAGCCCTGGCGCATTGGCGATCTGGAGCATGGCGTAGCTGTGGCGGCCACGCATGAAGGGACCGGGAATGGCGACAACCGGCGTGCCAAACGTGAGAGCCTGAATCGTCGAGTTGCCGCCGCTCCAGAGGGGCGTATCGAGCGAAACGTCGGCGAGGGACATTAGCTCCAGATAGTCGGGGACCTGTTGGTACGGCAGCCAGCGAGTGGGAACACCCGCCTTCTTCAACCTCTCCTTGAGAACGATGGAATCCCCTGCGCTGCTACTCTCCAAAAGCACCAGTGGCGCCCCCACCCTCCGGCAGATTTCGGCATAAAGACGGTCGTGTTGCGGAAGCATCTTCAAGTTCGTTTGCCCCATGAACAGCAGTTTCTCGTTCTGAGGGATGCCGAAGTGGGCCCGGCCGCGGCTCGATGGCGTCGAAGTCAGGCGAGGGTAGCACAGGCCCGTTCGAGGCAAGCGCACAAGCTTTTCGGAATAATAGTCCTGCCCGTTTTCCGGCTCCATCATTTCGGACGAGATGTAGTAGTCGATTGTCGAAAGCCCGGTCGTGTCGGGGTGCCCCCAGGCGGTGCATTGAACGGGCGCAAGGCGAAGCGCCGAATACTGGGTGCTCCGCGCGTGGAGTCCAATATCAGTGAAGATGAGAACGTCGAGGCCGAGCGCTTTGATGAATCGGGCGTTCTCCGGCACGCTGCGCGTAAGCCAATAAAAATGATCGGCCGTTTCCTTGAACGCTGCGGTCACGCTGTCCGATCGCCACCCCAATAGGAAACAAAACGTTTCGATTTCCGGGCCGTGATTTTTAACCCAGCCCAGCGCCCACTGGCCGCCGTTCGACCGGTTCAGGTTGGCGCTGATGTATCCCACCCGCAGCTTGCCTTTCACTAGCTTTGCTTTGATCGGTTCGGTGAGATCGGGCAAGCACCGCTTGGTAATTCCTTCCACCATCAGCCGTCCATGCGTTTTCATGATCTCGAGGTCGTCGAGCCCCTGATAAGTTAGGTTCATCGTCTGATGAATCGAGAGGGCGTCGAAGGCTTCTGCCGGTGGGTAGGCGGCGTTTTCGAAAGCGCGGAGAGCCGCGACGAACGCTTCCCGCGATTCAGCGATCTCCGCCTCGGAGGCAAACACCCTCGGCACGTCAATCCGCGCAATCGCGTGGGCGACGTGCGAGCCCTGAAAGGCAGAAAGCGCGCCCCTAAAATCTCGCGCGCCCATGGCGAGGTCCACGAACTTCTTGTGCTGGGCGATGATTTCTAGGGGCAAGTTGCCCGAAGGGCCTGCCAGCTCACTTTCGGATCGGAAGGCCGGCGTCCACATCATGGAAGAGTCGCCCGGATCGAAAGCTTCCAAATCATAGGGCAGCCGCGCGGCGGTAAAAGGGTCCTTTCCGTCGAGCGAGTCCTCAGCCGCGCTTGGCGTCGTCATCGCGATATGCGTGGCATAGCCGAGGTCCAGCGTCGACGCGTCGGCGCTTTCAAAGATGAGCCCGAGTCGTGCGCCCGTGCGCATGGCCGATGCGATTCCAAGTTGGCTGGTCAACGAGGGTCGGCCCGCCGGATCGCCTTTCGAAATCCGCTCGCAGACTTGGGAATCCAATGAGTTGAGGCCCCGGCAAGACAGCGGTCTCGCCGGATAGATCGTGCAAAGATCGTTTTCGAGGTATGGGCAGGCGGCATGGCTCTCGCCCAGCCGACCTGGTCTGAGAGGCGCGGTTTCCTCCACATAGTTCGCAATCCGCTGAGCCAGTGCCGCCTTCTTGGCGTCGCCGAAATTCTCCTCCACGTGGCGAACCGCGACCAGCACTTCGGGCAGGGTCGCCTCCGGCGCCCTTCGGCAGCAGTGGGCACATCCGGCCTTGCATGCGGTCTTTGTCGCCAAGCCCTTTTTTGCCGCATCGGCAATGGCCGCGTAAAGTTGATCGAGTTCGCTATCGGCGACCAACTGGCCCTTCCGCGTCGCCTCGATAAGCCGCTTGACGCTCCGATCACCTTGCAGGGCAGTCTCAACAAGGCTCTCCTGGTATTGGGCGAGAACGGTCAGGCGCTTGGTGAACGGGTCGTCCCCAGGATATTGAAACGACGGCCGTTCGCTCATTGGAAGCCTAGCTGGCTCTCCGCTTCTTCGCCGCCTCCACGCTTGCTCGCAGCGCCTCCATCAGGTCGGTCACCTTCGTCGCTTCGGGAGTCGGCGCGGAAACCACCTGCTTGCCCTCGAGCTTCTGCTCGATCACTTGCATCAGGGCTTCGCGGTATGCGTCCTTATGCTCCTTTGCGTCGAAATGGCCGACGAGGAGATCGACCAAGGCCTCCGCCATCTTCTCCTCGGCTTCGGTTATCTTGACTTCAGGTAGCTCTTTCTCCAAGTCGACCCGGATCTCGTTCGCGTAGTACAGCGTTTCGAGCATCAGATTTCCCTTCTCGGGGCGAAGCGCGCAGAGCTGCTCTTTCTTGCGGATCGTTATATGGGCGACGGCGACCATGTTCTTCGACTTCAGGGCATGCATGAAGAGCGCGAAGGGCTTCTTGCCCGCCTCGTCAGGCTCGAGAACGTAGGTCGAATCGTAAAAGACCGGGTCGATCTCCTTCGCATCCACGAAGCTCGCTACCTCGACGGTGTGCTTGCTGGGTATGGGGAGGCTTTCGAAGTCGGCGTCGCTCATCTCCACGTACTGCCCCTTGGTGTACTCGTAACCCTTGACCACCTGGTCGGAGGGGACTTCGATCTTGTCGATCGGGCACCAGCGAATCCGCTTTAGGCGGCTGTGACATGTCGTGTGCAGTTCGTTGAAGGCGATGTCTTGCGAACTCGTTGCCGGATACAGGCGAACGGGGATGCTCACCAGCCCAAAGCTCACCATTCCGTTCCAGATTGATCTAGGCATGTTTCCTCTTACGCTTAAATCTACCGCATGAGAGTGAGGGTAGAGGGTTGAGGGTAGAGGGTAGAGGCGGGGAACCCGCGTTCATTTTGCAGGCGCATGCTAAGGTCCAGAACACAGTCTTCACATTGAAACACCCTGTGCCTCGAAGCTTTCACCTCTCGCCTCAACCCCCTACCCTCTACCCTCTACCCTCAACCCTCAGCCCTGGGCCGAAGGCCCATAATCCATCATGCCCGAACCAACGCCTATCCCCGACGTCAACTCCCCTGCATTGGCCGCGTTTCGCCTTTGCCGGGACGAGGTCAAACACGAGCAGGATGTATTGGCGGGACGGCTCAGCTCGTACATCACTTCGCAATCGTTTCTTGTTTCCGCATACGCGGTTTCAATGGGGAACCTGAACCCGGCGTGGGGAGGCGCGTTTCGGCTGACTTTTCCCATCGTGCTATGCCTGGTGGGCTTCTTGCTGTCGATTCGCGCACAGCCGGGAATCGACGACGCCAGCCAGATCATCCAACGTTGGCACCTTCGCCAGGACGAACTGCTAGAACAGCACGAAGATCTTGCCTTCTATCAAATGCTCCACGGGAACGTTACGTCCGCAATGCGCGGGCGAGATCAAAGATTTGCCCAGATCGCGGCGGCGATCTTCGCTTCCGCTTGGGTCGCCTTCGCCATTCTCTCGGTTTGCCTCTACTTCATTAGGCCGGCAGGTTAATTAGGCAGTACGTGCTTGGGGAACGAGCATGTCGGCGACGTAATGATCGCATTGATCGAATACTTCCCACCCATGGGACATAGAGGGAAGTTCTTGATATACATCGGAGCCAACTCGGAGATGGTGGGCACAACGTTGTCTTGAAGCTTGAGGTCGACCTTGATCAGCTCTTTTGCCGAGTCGATTTCGCTGAGGTTGGAGATACAACCCTTAGTGGTGGCGCTGTCCCTGGCGTTCATGATGTTCGGCACGGCGATCGAAACGAGAATTCCGATAAGCAGCACAACCATGCAGATTTCGATGAGTGTAAAACCGTTCTTCCTTGATCTCATGGAGATCGGGAAGCACAATTCGTGCCAGTCGCTTGGGTGTTGGTTATAGGTGTTAGGTGTTAGGTGTTGGGGTTAGAGGTGAGACGTGGGTTAGTAAATGGGGCCGAGCGCCATATGGAGTGCGCTGGCTTGACAGCGCTTTGTATTGACTTTTTTCGGCGCCACGCGGCTATTTACCCGGAGCCCTCCCACCCGGTTCGCAAGCTCACCGACCTCCCCCACGGAGGGTTGAGGTTTGGTTTTGGTCGCCTTTCGCGGCATTGGGCGCGGTACATGCGACAGCCTCCGGGGGGGAGAGGGGTCTTGGGAGGCTCCAGCACGTTTGGCGGCGGCCAATGCAACAGCCTCCTTGACCGCGCTTTGTATTGCGGCGGCTTGACGCCGCTCCTGGCTGGCCAACCGCTAACCTAGACGGGCAGATGCGAATGCGCGGCGTCAAGCCGCCGAAATACAAAGCGCGGTCAAGGAGGCCGTTGCATTGGCTTCCTTCGCTTGGGTGAAATCGTCATTTCGTCATGCCAGGGACGAATGCTCGCGACATACCCATCTTTCGATACGGCGCCGGCTGGGCCTCTGACCAGCCAGCG
>Ga0265338_10002006_pt1 | contig 31607 bp, 30 predicted proteins | sample 42126metaG_FD_193579 | JGI IMG/M metagenome (GOLD analysis project Ga0265338, IMG submission 193579) | Rhizosphere microbial communities from Carex aquatilis grown in University of Washington, Seatle, WA, United States - 4-21-26 metaG | ecosystem: Host-associated > Plants > Roots > Rhizosphere...
TCCTTGTCGGAGAAGGCGATGGCAAGGTGTGGGACAGCCTGGATTTCGTCGTCCATGCCATCGCCTTCTCCGACAAGGACCAGCTCAAGGGCCGCTATGTCGACACCACGGCGGAAAACTTCCGCATGACCATGGACATCAGCTGCTACTCCTTCACCGCGGTGGCGCAGCGGGCGGAGAAGATGATGCCCAAGGGCGGCAGTATGGTGACGCTCACCTATCTGGGTTCGGAGCGCAACATGCCCCACTACAATGTGATGGGCGTGGCCAAGGCGGCGCTGGAAGCCAGCGTGCGCTACATGGCCGAGGACCTGGGCAAGAAGCAGATCCGGGTCAATTCCATCTCCGCCGGCCCGATCAAGACCCTGGCTTTCGCCGGCATCGCCGACAGCCGCTACATCCTGAAGTGGAACGAATACAACTCTCCGCTGCGCCGGACGGTGACGCAAGCGGAAGTCGGCAATGCGGCGCTGTTCCTGCTGTCCGATCTGGGCAGCGCCGTGACGGGCGAAAACCTGCATGTCGATGCCGGCTATCATGTGGTCGGCATGAAGGCGGAAGATGCGCCCGATATCACGGTCCCCGTGAAGTCGGATGCTTCTTAACCTCGCAGACGGCATCACACTTTACTTCGCGCGCCACGGCCAGACCGAAGCCAACCTGGCCAAGCGCTTTTCCGGCAAGAAGGACACGCCGCTGACCGCGCTCGGTCGCGAACAGGCCGAAGAGATCGGCCTGGTGTTGAAGCGCGAGCTTGGCGCCCGCCCGACCCTCGCCTGTGTTTCATCGCCGCTGGCGCGCGCCCGCGCCACCATGGAGATCGCGCGCACCGTACTGGGGTTGCCGCCGGAGGGGTACGCCGTGGAGCCGCGCATCCAGGAAATCGATCTGGGTCAATGGGACCAGCTCACCGACACAGAAGCGCGCGCCCTCGATCCCGCCTATTACGACCGGCGCGCCCAGGACAAATGGAATGTGCCCGCTCTTGGCGGCGAGGATTATGCGCAGGTCGCGGCCCGTCTGACCGACTGGGTCAACGACCTCAAGACCGACACCTTCGCCGTCAGCCATGGCGCCGCCACGCGAATCTTGCGCGGGCTTTTCGCCGGCCTGGATGCGGCCAGCATGTCGGCTTTACCTGAGCCGCAGGGCGTGGTTTTTCGGGTGCGGGGCAGCGAAGTGGTGCAGCTTCCCGGCGCCGGGGGTGCGGTTTCCAATCCGGGTTCGATGGGATAAACAGCCCGGGAGCGACCGGGAACGCGAGCAATAGCCACGCGCCTCCCGGCGCGACCAAACAAAGAGTCTGCATGTCGCACAACACGTTCGGCCACCTCTTCCGTGTCACCACCTTTGGCGAAAGCCATGGGCCGGCGATCGGCTGCGTGGTGGATGGCTGCCCGCCGGGCATTGCCCTGACCGAGGCCGATATCCAGCCCTACATGGACAAGCGCCGGCCCGGCCAGTCCAAGTTCGTCACCCAGCGCCAGGAGCCGGATGCGGTCAAAATCCTGTCGGGCACTTTCCAGGACGAGCGGATGGCCGAGCCGCTCACCACCGGCACGCCGATCGGTCTTCTGATCGAGAATGTGGACCAGCGCTCGAAAGACTACAGCGAGATCCGCGACAAGTACCGGCCCGGCCATGCCGACTATACCTATGAAGCCAAGTATGGCGTGCGCGACTATCGCGGCGGCGGCCGGCAGAGCGCGCGCGAGACCGCGCTGCGCGTCGTGGCCGGCGCCATCGCCCGCAAGGTGCTGGACAAGCTTTACGGCAAGGTGACGATCCGCGGCGCCCTGGTGCAGATGGGCACTGAAAGGATCGTGCGCGCCAACTGGTCGTGGAATGAGGTGGACAACAATCCCTTCTTCTGCCCCGACGCCAAGGCCGCCGCGGCCTGGGAGATTTATCTGGAAGGCATCCGCAAGAGCGGCTCGTCTGTCGGCGCCATCGTCGAAGTGGTGGCGGAGGGAATTCCGGCGGGGCTGGGCGCGCCGATCTACGCCAAGCTGGACAGCGAGCTGGCCTCCGCCCTGATGAGCATCAATGCCGTCAAGGCGGTGGAAATCGGCGACGGCTTCGCCACTGCGGCCATGACCGGCGAACAGAATGCCGACGAGATGCGGATGGGCAATGACGGCAAGCCCCTGTTCCTCTCCAACCATGCCGGCGGCATATTGGGCGGCATCTCCACCGGCCAGCCGGTGGTGGCGCGCTTTGCGGTCAAGCCGACCTCATCCATCCTTGCGCCACGCCGCACCATCGACAAAGCCGGCGCCGAGACCGAGATCGTCACCAAGGGCCGTCATGACCCTTGCGTCGGCATCCGCGCCGTGCCGGTGGGCGAAGCCATGATGGCCATCGTGCTGGCCGACCAGGCGCTGCGGCATAGGGCTCAAGTGGGCTGAGAGAAGTTATTTCCTCTCCCAATTCACGCAGAGATGACCGGAGCAAAACAGTCACTCGCCTCCGATCTGCCCAACGTCCGCTTTGCGCCAAAAGCGGACATCCGCCGCCTGAATATAATAACCTAACCAAGTGTTGCAAAAAGCGTCACCAAACCGGTTTTCCCAGCAGAGCCTACACTGGTTCGACGGGTTCATGCGCCCCGGTTTTTTGACGCAATGCCACGATCACACGGTGAAAACGTTTCACTGCTTTTCGGACTGAGGCGATGAGAATTGCACGACCTGGAATGTTGTTCCGGGGGTGCCGCGAACCCAAATAACGCAATCGCTCCAGTTTTTCGGGATGGCCCATTCGGCCTTGTCGGATATCTCCGATACTGCCTCCTTTTCGCGACAGCCAGTACTCAGGCGGTCCAGCTTTCCCTTTATGTTTGTGAATGTGAAATAGCGGCGATAGAGAAACATGCGAAATCCATCCCCTTCGACAGGGTCAGGTATATTGGCGTCGACGCCATAAGAGGGCAGCGCGTCGAGCTTTTTCTGAACGTCTGCAACGCGGTTTATTATGGGGTCTGCGGGATCAAAGTGTTTCCACTTTTTATAAGCGCTCAGTGACTTCACTGCGCCCACAAGATCACCCATTGCGAGAGACGAAGATATTGTAGACCGAATCATGCCGCGATAAGCCGCTTCCGAAAAATTTTCTGGCCCAAAAGCCAGGGCCAATCCGGAGAGACGGTTCGCCTGGAGATATTGCTGGCGCTGCATGGCAATCAGCACCAAGGGGTACATGATCAGGCCTCGTTCATAAAAAGTAAGTGAAGGCAGCTTCAACATCTCCGTCAACTTGTCGTGTGCTTCATCGAATTGTCTGTTCTTTAGCAGCTCCCCAGCGTCGGCATAGGCTTGTACAACGGAAGCACGCGCCTCTGCTTCTCCCGAGACGTTGAAAAAGGCCATAACCCGGTGTGAGACCGCGACCGCCTGTCCGTCGACCATCGCGGGTTCATAGAGGTACGTGCGAACGGTTCGCTTCGTCACCGCAACAAATTCAGGCGGTCCGATAACGCGGACCACGGAAATGTCATCGGCAACGTGCCCATCGGGCTGAACGGTGAATTCGACATCCACCAACCCCTCAGGATAGTGGGGCTTGTACCTGTCACCTTCGACGCCGTCAGCGACCAGAATTTTTGATGGAAGGCTATCTCCGCTGATCCGCTTTAAGGGATGCGTTATTGTCGCGCACGTGCCGTTACAGGGAAGCATAACGATATCAGAAGATGCATCTTGGGCGCGTGAGCTTTGAGTCGCTGATATTGCGACCAAAATAAGAAACAGCAGCACTAATTTTGACCGCCCCATTGCCCCCCCAAAATTCCACCCTATCCTGATCAATCGATGCAGGCGCCAAAACTTTTCCCGGGCTTAATTCCACTTGATGAAAACGTAGGTTTTCGCGACACCCCCTTGGCACGCCGGTAAGAGTGGCTGCCAACGCCACTCAGATTTGACTTCGTCAATTGCCGCTTGGTCGTAATCGGAATCACCGCTGGTTTCTTTCACACCGGCCTGAAGTACTGAACCATCGTCAGCGAATACTACTCCAACGACCGTTGCCCCCACGCCTCCGAAGGAATTAGCCGGCCGCGTAGGATTTCTGTGAGTAGCTGGGATAGGTGTTATCTTATAACCAGAATTGAAACACGCCGTTGAATTGGCCGGTGGGTCAGCGAACGTGATTTGGTCCGAAGACTTTATAACGATTTGAGGTTGGCCACCCGGATTAAGTTCCACTTGGCCCTTAATTTGTACCGTTCGCCCATCAAAAGAATTGAAGTTGAACGTCCGAGCGACGTCAGGTGGTATAATTGCCGATAGAGGGCTATCAGGCCCGAACCCATCAATACCGATAAAGATTGATGGGCGCTCCCGCACCCGATCAATCGAAGCAGCCCCAATAATCGCCACAGATTGCCCGACGTACAAATGGGCATCTCGTGCAACAATAGTGTCGGCTATCGCTGGCTCGACGAACGCAACGATTCCAATACAGCAGAGCAACGCTTTCATAAGGACGGCTCCGTATCACGCCTGATGGGAATGCAGGTTATAGGGCAATGTTGGCGACCAGACATTGGAGCAGCTAGGAAAAAGAACGTAACAAGTGACCATTTGTCAGCCTGGTGCCCTCGCTTGGCGGGAATGCCTTGGAAACGTCCGCTTTGGGCCAGAAGCGGACATTAGCGCTCGATCAGAATGACACCGCAGGAATCTAATTCGGCGGCCACGGCCCAGGCCCCTGCACCCGCGCGGGATAAGGCCCAGTGATGTCCACCGGCTTTTCGCCTGGCTTGGGCAGCGCAAAGGCGATCAGCACCTGGTGATAGAGATTGTTTTCTCGCGGCGAGGGACGATGTGCATTGCCCGGCCCGCCGGCGGCGATCACCACATACTGGCGGCCATCCTTGCCGATATAGGTCATCGGTCCCGCATCGGAGGACGCCGGCATCTTGATCTGCCACAAGAGCCGTCCCCGGCGTGAGTCATAGGCATAGAAGTGGTCATCGGAGGCCGCGGCGAAGACCAGCCCGCCACCCGTCACCAAGGTGGGGCCGATGCTGGCCGCACCCATATCCTTGGCGCCCGCGCCATACTCATCTTCCAGGTTGCCGAGCGGCACGCGCCATTCGATCTCGCCCGATCCCAGATTGACCGCGACCAGCTGGCCCTGCATGCCGCCATTGCAGCTGCGCCCGCCCTTGTCGTGAAACCGCACATTGCCGACATTGGAGCTAAGACCGTTATTGCCTTTGATCGCGTTGGCGGCCGGGGTCACCGTGATCATGGTGGGCATATTGTCGACATTGGCGAAGGCAAGCCCGCGCTCCGGATCGATGGAGACGCCGCCCCAGTCCATGCCGCCGATGGCGCCGATGGCGTTGAGCCCCCAGGCCCCGCCCCCGACAGGCGGCGCGAAAGGCCCGACGTCGGAAAGCTTGCGTTCGTCAAACAGCGCCTTGCATTCGGCATTGGCTTGCCCGGAGAGCTGGCTCAGCTGATCGCGTTTCACCGTCGCTGGGATCAGCGGCGGCGGCATAATCGTGAAGGGCTGAGTGGGCGATGATTTTTCGCCCGGGATCGTGCTTTGCGCCACGGGCCGCTCTTCCCAAGGATGGATCGGCTTGCCCGTCTGGGCATCCAGGATCCAGATCATCGACTGCTTGGTGGCCTGCACCACCACCTTCATGCGCTTGCCCTTGCTGGTGATCTCCACCGGGGCGGGCGCAGCATTGCTGTCCAGGTCGAAGTTGCTGTGATGCTGTTCCTGGAAGCGCCACTTGATCTTGCCGGTCTCCGCGTCGATGGCGACGGTGGAAACGGAGCCGATATTGTCGCCGGGCCGCCAGATGCCGACATAGTCGGGACTGGGAGAATCGGTGGGGACATAGACCGTGCCGGTGGCTTCATCCAGCGCCATATGGCCCCAGCCGCCCATGCTTACCGTTTGTTGCGTATCCGGGCCCCAGCTGTCGCCGCCCGGCTCGCCCTTGCCCGGTATGATGCGCGCCGTCCACAACAGCTTGCCGGTGCGCAAATCGTTGGCATGGGGATCGCCAGGCTGGGCCGGCGGCGGCAGGAAGCCGGTCGCGCCCATGGTGATAATCATGTTCTTGTAGATTATCGGCGGCGCGTTGGCCTGAACTCCGCCGCCGATTTTTCCGCCCTGCGCCGGATTGGCCAGGCCGATGTCGAGGCCCGTGGCGGGCCAGTCCGAAGACAGTTGGCCGCTTTTCAGGTCGAAGCCGTACATCACATGGCCCCAGACGGCGACGATGCGTGGCTTCATCGTGCCGTCGCCGGCCCAATAGGCGAGCGCGCGGCGATTGAGCCCTGCCCCCACCGTGACGGGCGGCTTGGCGCGCCAGACCAGCTTTCCGGTCTCGGGCTCCATGGCGATGATGTCGCCGGACTGGCTTTCGGTGAAATAGAGCAGTCCGTCGATGAGCAGTGGCCTGGTTTCCCAGGTCCGCCCGAACTTGCCGCTGTCCCAGACCCAAACTGGTTTCAGATTTGCGACATTGGTTGCGGTGATCTGGCCCAGGGGCGAATAATTCTTGCGGGCGATGTCTCCGCCCCAGTCCTTCCATTCGGTAGACTGTGCGTACGCCCCGCCCACCAGACCCATGCTGGCGACCGCCAGTACACAAACCGCGCGATTTTTCATTGCCATCCCCGAACCCTTGTGTGGCGAGCGCTCGTTGACCGACGCCCCTTGTATGCACCTGCGACGCTAACACACTTCCCGGCGCGCCAGAACGGCAGCCGGACGGTAGACTTGATGTCTGGCCGATGCTGTCATGGCGCTCGCACAATTCTTCCAGGGGCTGCGTTTTGAAGCGGTTTCTTCCGGCCTTGATCGCCGGCGCCATGATTTTGGGCATCCTGACAGGATTTCTGATCAATACCGGTCTGTCGCCGGCGGATGCCAAAACCGCCGCCGGCTATCTCTCCATCATCACCGACATCTTCCTGCGACTGATCCGGATGATCATCGCACCGCTGGTGTTTTCGACCCTGGTGGTCGGCATCGCCCATATGGGGGACGCCTCCTCCATCGGCCGGGTCGGAATCAAGACCCTGGGCTGGTTCATGCTGGCCTCGCTGCTGTCTCTGACCCTGGGCCTGATCATGGTGCAACTGCTGCAGCCCGGCGCGGGACTTGCCGGGACCTTGGCCCTGCCCCTACCGTCCGCGGACGCCGGCGTGGCAACGGCCGGATTTTCGCTGAAGGACTTCATCACCCATGTGGTGCCGGCCTCCATCTTCGATGCGATGGCCCGCAACGAGATCCTGCAGATCGTGATCTTCTCGCTGTTCGTCGGCACGGCGGTCGCGGCGCTGGACGACAAGGCGCCCCTGCTGCTCGCCTTCTGCGAGCAGGCGGCCGCGGTGATGCTGAAGATCACCGGCTATGTGATGGTGATGGCGCCGCTGGTGGTGTTTGCGGCGCTGGCCTCGACTGTGGCCACATCCGGCCTCGGCATCGTCATCGTCTATGCCAAATTTGTCGGGGGCGTCTATCTGTCCCTTCTGCTGCTCTGGGGTTTTCTGCTCGCCTTCTTCACCCTGGCGGCCGGCCCGCGGATCGGCGCGTTGCTGCGAACCATCCGCGAGCCGTTGCTGCTGGCTTTTTCCACCGCCACCTCCGAGGCCGCCTATCCCTATCTGCTGGCGGGCCTACCGAAGTTCGGTGTGCCGCGCAGGATCGTCAGCTTCGTGTTGCCGCTGGGTTATTCCTTCAACCTGGACGGCGCGATGATGTATTGCACCTTCGCCAGCCTCTTCATCGCCCAGGCCTATGGTATTCATCTCAGCCTTGGCCAGCAGATCGCCATGCTGGCGCTGCTGATGGTCACGTCCAAGGGCATTGCGGGCGTGCCCCGCGCCTCGCTGGTCGTGATCGCCGCCGTGCTCCCCGTCTTTCATCTGCCGGAAGCCGGCCTGCTGCTGATCCTGGGCGTCGATCACCTGCTGGATATGGGTCGCAGCGCCACCAATGTGGTGGGCAATTCTGTGGCCGCGGTGATCGTGAGCCGCTGGGAGAATCAGCTGCAAGCCGGTCAATCCGAAACGGCCACCGCCGAACTCCCTGCCCATTAATTTTCAGAAGTGATTTTCAGCTCGGCTGGCGGGGAAATCCGTCCTGCGGCGAGGCGCCGGGGAATGCCGGTGGCGTATCGCGCCAGCGCAAGGTGAAGATCACGCCCGGTCCCACGCTGACCTGGGGCTCCGAAGGCGGCGTTGCCTTGGTCTCCCGTTCGCGCTCGGCCACGCATTGCTGCACCAGCCCGCCCAGGCCGGGAAAATCGCTGGCGATCGGCAACACGCGCAGGAAACAGTCGTCAAAGAAGGTGTAGTGATCCATCTCGCCGCAGCCGAAGCTGGTACGGTCCGGCCGCGCCGCCGTCATGATAATGCGGTTCTCGCCCTGCAGCGGCTGCACGAACTGGCCGGAGTAGCAGGAGGACATCACGATCACGCTGGGCCGGTTGCCGCAGGCGTTGGCCACCATGTCATGCATCTGGGCCGGCGACAGCAGCGTATCGCCCATCACCATGCCGGTGGGCGTGCCGTGCGACGTGAAATAGATCAGGCAGCCACCCTTGGCGCGCATCGCCAGGGTCTGCAGCTCGGAGGCGATGTCGGGGATGGCGACATGATCGGTGCCGTCATCATAGTCCACCGAGAACTGCACCATGTTGGCTTTGCTGAACCCCAGCTTGGCGAAGGCGGTGCCGAGGTCGCGGCGGCCATTGTCGAAGACCTTGGACGGGGCGCCGGAATGGGCGCGATAATCGCCCGCCACCAGCAGCACGGCCCAGTTGGAGAAATCGGTCAGATCGGACGGGGCTTGTGCGTCGCTGGCGGCCGCCGGCGCGGGCTGATGCAACAGCCAGAAGCCGCCTCCGGCAAGGCTGAGCCCCACTATCACTGCCAGCGCGATCAGCGTGCGTTTCACGGCACTCTCATCTTCTGACGCCCCCGCGTCCCTATCGCCCCTTGGGGCGGTGAAACCCGCCCACCAGCTCAATATGCGATGACCAGAGAAATTGGTCTATCGGGGTCACGGGCCCCGGCCGGTAGCCGCCCTTAACCAGGATGGCAGCGTCACGGGCGAAACTGGCGGCATCGCAAGAAACATAGGCGATCACAGGCACCTGCGACTTGGCCAGGGCGCGGACCTGGGCTTCAGCACCCGCCCGCGGCGGGTCCAGCACCACCGCGTCGTAAGGGGCCAGCTCTGCCGGGGTCAGCGGCAACTTGAAGAGATCGCGGGTCTCCGTGGCCACCGGCTTGAGCCCCGATGTCTTGGCGGCATCGGCCAGCGCCTGAATTGCCGCCTTGTCCTGCTCCACGGCGTGGACCTTGGCCTTACGCGCCAGCGGCAAAGCGAAGGTTCCGACCCCGCTGAACAGGTCGGCCACGGCCTTCGCCTTGCCCGCGATCTTGAGTACGCCTTCCTGCAGCGCCGCCTCGCCTTCCCGGGTGGACTGGAGGAAGGGATTGGGCGGCAGCGCCACCGTTACTCCGCCCAGAGTGACCGCCGGCACGGCCTGTTCGAACACCAGGTCCCGGCCCATGGTCAGCCGGGCGATACCGAGCCCGGACAAGGCCGACGTGAGGGTGGCGGTCAGCGCCGCTGTCAGCCCGGCGCGCCAGCGGAAGGCGCAGTCAAAGCCGGTGTCGGTCTCGGTGACATGCAGCTCGGCCGCCTCACCCACGCCGAACAGCGGCTCGAGCCGCTGGCGTAACTGTCCGACCAGCGCGAACAGGCCCGGCGTCAGCACATCGCAATGATGCATGTCGATGACGGTGTGACTTTTGGCGGCGTGAAAGCCGATATGCAGGCCTTCGGGCAGGCTCTTGATCTTGAACACGGCGCGCCGGCGCGAGCGCGGCGGCACGATGATGGGCGCCAGCACCTCGGCGGTGACGCCGGCCTTGATCAACGCATTCTGGACAGAGGCGCGCTTGGCGGCGGCATAGTCGGCCGGAGCCAAGTCCTGCAGCGAACAGCCGCCGCAGGTACCGAAATGGGGACAGATGGTCATACCGCTAACACGTCGATACTACCGGATTTGATCTCCGCGAAACCAAGGCGTTGCCACGATGAATTTCTCTGCAACTTCTGGCGAGGCGAACGGGCCAACTAACTTACCGGAATGCCTGTTCTTGAATGTCGTCCCTTCGACCCATTCCTGCTCATCAAGGTATGTTTCTCCGTTCTGAAGCTCCAAGATGTTGGCAGCTCTTTTTCCATCCGAGCTGTAGAGTATGAACACGCTCCGATATTCTTGCCCCTGAAGCGGAGACGTAGGCCCGTCAGTCATAGGCACCTTCTCGCATCTAGACCTCAGCATCACTATGTCGTAGCCCGGCCATCCGTGGTGCAATGGCACGATGGATGGCCGGGTCAAGCCCTGCCATGGTGAGGAGAAGATACTATCAATAGCGAGGGATTTTGGTCATCCGAGCAGGAGCGCGCGCGGAGCGTGCTTAACGCACGTGAGCACGCGCGACGCACTCGGGGACCAAAAGAACCGCGCTAGGCTGACCTGCCCAGATGAACGGCCTCGGCCCCACGGCCGAGGGCGTTCAGCGCCGTCCGCAGGATGCCGTCGGCGTCCAGTCCCGCCTGGGCGTACATCTTCTCCGGCGAATCCTGGTCCTGGAACACATCCGGCAAGGTCATGGGCCGGATCTTGAGACCGCGATCCAGCAGCCCGTCATGCGCCAGGAAATGCATCACATGGGCGCCGAAGCCGCCCGAGGCGCCCTCCTCGATGGTAATCAGCACTTCGTGATTCTTGGCCAGGCGCCGGATCAGGTCTTTATCCAGCGGCTTGGCGAAGCGGGCATCGGCGATGGTGGCCGACAGGCCATAGCCGCCCATGCGCTCGGAAGCCAGCAGCACATGGCTCAGCCTCGTGCCGAAGTTCAATATGGCGATGGATGAGCCTTCCTTGATGATGCGGCCCTTGCCGATTTCCAGCGGCACGCCTTCCTTGGGGCGCGCCACGCCGGTGCCTTCGCCGCGCGGATAGCGGATGGCGCTGGGCCGGTCGTCGATGACGGCGGCGGTGGCGACCATGTGGGTCAGCTCCGCCTCGTCCGAGGGCGCCATGATGACGAAGTTCGGCAAAGCGGCGAGATAGGCGATATCGAAGCTGCCGGCATGGGTGGCGCCGTCCGCGCCCACCAGACCCGCCCGGTCCATGGCAAAGCGCACCGGCAGCGACTGGATCGCCACGTCATGCACCACCTGGTCATAGGCACGCTGCAGGAAGGTCGAATAGATGGCACAGAACGGCTTCATGCCCTCGGTGGCAAGGCCGGCGGCAAAGGTCACGCCATGCTGCTCGGCAATGCCGACATCGAAGGTGCGTTCCGGGAAGGCCTTCTCGAACAGGTCCACGCCGGTGCCCGACGGCATCGCGGCGGTGATGGCGACGATGCGCTCGTCTTTTCTGGCTTCCGCGATCAGGCTCTCGCCGAACACTTTCTGATAGGCCGGCGCTTTCGGTGTGGACTTGGCCTGCTCGCCAGTCAGCACGGTAAACTTGGCCACGGCATGATACTTGTCGGGGGCGGCTTCCGCCGGGGCATAGCCATGGCCCTTCTTGGTCACCACATGCACCAGCACGGGCCCCTTCATGGTGTCGCGCACATTCTCCAGCACGGGGATCAGGTGATCAAGATTGTGGCCGTCGATCGGGCCGACATAGAAGAAGCCCATTTCCTCGAACAGTGTGCCGCCCATGGCCATGCCGCGGGCATATTCCTCGGTGCGCTGCGCCACCTTGAACAACCCGCGCGGCAACAGCTTGCGCGCCAGCCGCTTCACGACATTGCGGATGCCGGTATAGGGCCGCGAGGACACCAGCCGCGCCAGATAGGCGCTCATCGCGCCCACGGGCGGGGCGATGGACATGTCGTTGTCGTTGAGAATGACGATCAGCCGGTTCTTGTGGGCGCCGGCATTATTCATGGCCTCATAGGCCATGCCGGCGCTCATCGAGCCGTCACCGATCACGGCGACGACATGGTTCGCGCCGCCCTTGAGGTCGCGCGCCACCGCCATGCCCAGACCGGCCGAGATCGAGGTCGAGGAATGCGCGGCGCCGAACGGGTCATATTCGCTTTCGCTGCGCTTGGTGAAGCCGGACAGGCCCCCGCCCTGGCGCAGGGTGCGCATGCGGGCGCGGCGGCCGGTGAGAATTTTGTGAGGATAGGCCTGATGGCCGACGTCCCAGATGATCCGGTCCTTGGGCGTGTCGAAGACATAGTGAAGCGCCGTGGTCAGCTCCACCACGCCAAGACCGGCGCCGAAATGACCGCCGGTGACCGAGACGATGTCGATCAGATCGGTGCGCAGCTCATCGGCGAACTGGCGGATCTGATGCCGCTCCAGCTTGCGCAGGTCCTCCGGCAGATCGACCTGGTCCAGCAGCGGGGTCTTGGTGTTGGGAATATTCATGCGTCCAGATTCTCTTGTTTGGCCGAGCCGGGCAAGCTCACGCCGTCTCCATGCGTTCGATGCCTTCCGGGCCGCCGGTGCCCAGAACGATTTTCTCCAGCCGGCTTTCCGCCGATTTCAGCTTTTTATCGCAATGCGCCTTCAGCGCCTGCCCGCGTTCATAGAGCGCGATGGAATCTTCCAGATCCACCTCGCCCTGCTCCAGGCGCGCGACAATGCCTTCCAGCTCCTTGAGCGCCACCTCGAAGCTAAGGCTTTCGATGGCGGCCGGCTTGCCTGGGGAAGTCTGAGAAGGAATGACGATGCTCCAGCTGTTCTTGACGTTTCGGTGAATCCGAAACCGCGCCGCACCATATCGCAATTATGGCACCGCCAAGCCAGCTTCGTGCCCCCGCACCCTGGAATTATAATTCAAGCCCTTGGCCGGACAAGCAGTTTCCTTGCTGAGCCTGTGATTCTCGCGCTACGGGCGTGGCAAATGTGCCGCTTTGAGCTGGATTGTGCTGCCAGGTGTCTGCCCCGGCAGATCGGCCACGCCCTCCAACATGGCTTGGGCTGCCGGCAGGTTCAGCAGCGATTCGACCCGACCGAAGAGCCCCAGGCTGGCGTCCAGCCCGCCCGACAGGGCGCTGAGCTTGCCCCAAAGGCCGGTCGGCCGGGGATAGATCCGGAACACCATGCCGCTCTCGGGAACTTTGGCCAGGGACGCGGCCTCGCCGGCCGCGGTCCAGAAGCCGCCCAGACTGTCCACCAGTCCCCGGGTCTTGGCGTCGACGCCTGACCATACCCGGCCCTTGGCGACCTCACGCACCCGGTCCAGGGGGAGCTTGCGGCCGGCCGCGACCTTCTGGGTGAAGTCGTCATAGATCACATCGGCCTGGTGATTGAGATTGGTCCATTGCTCGGCGGTGAAAGGCTGAAGCGGGGAATCCATCAAGGTGTTCTTGCCGACGGACACTTCCTCGGCATTGGCGCCGATCAGGCCCAGCGATTTGCCGAAGGAGACTTTGCCGGTGAGCACGCCGATCGAACCGGTGATGGTGCCCGGCTCGGCGACGATGCGGTTGGCGCTGAGCGAGATGTAATAGCCGCCCGATGCCGCAACCCCGCCCATACTCACCACCACAGGTTTGCCCTTGGCCTGCGCCGCTTTCACCGCATGCAGAATCTGATCGGACGCGGTCACCGAACCGCCCGGCGAATCCACGCGCAGCACGATGGCCTTGATATTCTTGTCGCGCGCCGCCTGGTCGATCGCCGCCGACATATCATCGCCCGCGATGCCGGCCGAATTGTTGAGCAGCGAATTATTCGCGGTGCCGTCGCTGATTTCGCCCGCCGCTTCGACGATGGCGATATTGGGCGCGCCGATATGGCTGTTAGTATTCTTCACATAGTCGGTGAACTTGACGGACTTGGCGCCGCTTCCAGCCCTTTCTCTCGCGGCCGCGCGGGCCTGATCGTCATAACCGATGCGGTCCACCAGCCTGGCGGTGCGGGCATCCTCGGCGAATTGGGGGCTGGCCTCCAGCGCCGCAACCACCTGGGCGTGGCTCAGATGCCGGTTCGCCGCCATCTGATCCACCGCGCTGCCATAGACGGAAGTCATCAACTGGGTGAGTTGTTCGCGGTCGGCCGGCGACATCTGCTTTTCCATAAACATATCGGCGGCGCTTTTATATTCGGCGCGCTTGGCGATCTGGGGTTCGGCGTTGAGCTTGTCCAGGGTGCCGCGCAGGAAGATCTCGCCCCCACCCGCACCCGAAACCGAGAAGGGAGACTTCGGCTGAATCCAGATCTCGTCCGCGGCGCTGGCCGCCAGATAGTCGCCCAGGCCGGCGCTGAAGAAGGCGGTGGCGTCCGCGATCACGAACTTTCCCTTGGCGCGGAAGCGGTGGAGGGCGACGTCAATCTCCTGGGCCTCGGCGGTGGAGAGCGAACCAGTGCCCAGCCGCATGATCACGCCCTTGACCCGCCCGTCGCGCGCCGCGGCATCCAGGCCCAGCACCACATCCATCACCGTGGGACGGCGCGGGGTGAAAATGCTGGTGCTTGCGGCGCGGCTGTCGTCCATCGGTTCGCGCAGATCCAGCGCCAGCACCATGGTGCCCGGAAGCCCGTCGCCCCGCGCCAGCCCGATCACCAGCAGCACCAGGAAGAGCAGCAGCAGGGCGACCACGACCTTGGCCACCCCGTTGAGCACCGAGAAAAGAATGTCGCGAAGCCAGGACAGAAAACGGATCATGCAATCCTCGGGGAAAGGCTAAGGAACCCAACAATCCCACAAGCCACGCGGCGCGAAAAGGGCATGCGAAAGGCCCGGCCCCTTGAAAGGGACCGGGCCTGACGCAATTTAGTCAACTTAGTGCTTGGCAGCGTCCTTGAGGGAATCCTTCAGGCCACCGACCGCGTTCTGCACCTTGCCGGCCGCCTTGTCGGCGGCGCCTTCGGCTTGCAGCTTGGCGTCACCGGTGACCTTGCCGGCGGCTTCCTTCACCGCGCCCTTGGCCTGGTTGGCCGAACCTTCGATCCTGTCCTTGTTCATAGATTACTCCAAATTTTGGTTTACCGTTTGGGGAAACGTGATGAAATAACGGCCCCGGGCCCTGAGGGTTCCCTGTAACCGAAGATGTGCGTGTGGCGAATAACCGGAAGGCAACAGGAGAAAAAGATGAAACGGCGCGATCTGCTGAACCATTTGCTGACGGGCGCGATGGCCGGCGCTCTTCTGGGCGCAAAGCCCGCCCTCGCCTATGAGGTCACGCACAGCGACGAGGAATGGAAGAAACTTCTGTCGCCGGACGCTTATCAAGTGCTGCGCCATGAGGCGACCGAGAGACCCTTCACCTCGCCGCTCAACGACGAGCATCGCAAGGGGGTCTTCGCCTGCGCCGGCTGCGCGCTGGATCTTTATTCTTCGGACACCAAGTTCAGCAGCGGCACCGGCTGGCCCAGCTTCTACAGGCCCCTGAACAATGCGGTCGCCACCAAGACCGACACGACATTGGGCATGGAGCGCACCGAAGTGCATTGCCGCCGCTGCGGCGGCCATCTGGGCCATGTCTTCGACGACGGGCCGCGGCCGACGGGATTGCGTTACTGCATGAACGGCGTGGCCATGGCGTTTAAGCCGTCCTCACGGACGGCTTAGCTCCCCCTCCGCCCTTCGCAGCGCAAGCGCTGCTACGGGCACCTCCCCCCCATGCGCTTCGCGCGCGGGGGAGGCAAGCCGGCCGCCAAAACAGCCTAGAAAAGAAAAAGGCCGATCTCGCGATCGGCCCTTTTGATTCTCGCATGCTGGCGATTACGGCTTGGCTGGGGCGGCTGCGGCGCCCTGCTCAACCGGCTTGGCCTTGGCGCGCGCCTGGGCGACCATATCGTCATGGGCTTGCGAGAAGCCCTTGAGCGAAAAATTCAGCGCATAGTTCTTGCCGTTGTCGGCGGCGATATTGACCTTGCCCTGCGCGCCGGACTTGGCCAGCCCCTCCACCAAACCATTGTCCACTGCCATTTCGATGTAGCAGCCATTGCGGTCGCAACGGCGGTACTTCAACACCGGCGAGGTGTAGGTGTCGGTCTGCAAGGTCGCGCCCTTCGGAATGCTGATGTCCAGCGGCACGCTGATCTGGATGGCGTGCTTGTCCATGCTGGGGACATAGGCGATGGAGACGGAGAGCACGCGCTGGCCGGTCTTCTGATAGTCCTGCTCCTGGAAGATGTCGCAGGGGCTGGGGCTCTGGATCGGGAAACAGCGCACCGTCCAGTCGCCGACAGTCTTCACATCGGGACGGCCAGGGCCGCCATCCGCCGCGGGGGCCTGCTGCTGGGCCATCGCAGCGCCGGCGGCGAGCATCAGGCCGGCACAAGCGGCCGTCAGCGTCTGGTTGATCTTGCGGGAAAACAGATTCATCGCGTCATACTCCAAAACGGGTGTACCCCCCGCTAATTTGCTAATGCTGCGCGGGCGCTGCGCCGGCGGCGGCCGGCTTGGTGGCCTTTGCCTTGGCCTCAGCGACCATCTCGTCATGCGCCTGGGCAAAACCCTTCAGCGAAAACTTCAAGGCATAGGATTTGCCGTCATCGCCGACGACGTTGACCTTGGCGTCGCCCGAGGACTTCGCCACCGACGCCACCAGATCATTGTCCACCGGCGCCTGCACATAACAGCCATCGCGCGTGCACATGCGATACTTCAGGGTCGGCGACGTATAGCTGTCGGTCTGAATCACGACGCCCTTGGGAAGCGAAACATCCAGCGGAACGCTCACGATGATGGCATGGCGGTCCATGCTGGGAATGTAGCTGATCGACAGGGACAGGACCTTGCGGCCCGATTGGGGGTCACCCTGCTCCTGCAGCATGTCGCAAGGGGCCACAGCCTGGACGGGATAGCAACGCACCTGCCAGTCCTCGACGGTCTTGACGTCGGGCTTGGGCGGCGGCGCGGACGGCGCGTCCTGCGCAACGGCCGCAACTGCGCCCGCCACACAGAAGGCCAGCCCGCCGATCAGGGCGCGGGACAGGTTCACGAGAACAGTCTCCAGAACCAGGAGTGCCGCCGGTCTTCCGAGGCGCGCCAGGCAGAGAGCGACTTCTGATAGCCTTTGAAGGACACCGGCACGCCCTGCGCCTTGCCGTCGAGGCCGGCGAACATCACCGAGGCGTCATCGGCGCCTTTCAGCGCGGTCTGCAGATTGGCGTCGAACGGCGTGACGGCGATGCAGCCCACCTGGTTGCAGGTACGGTACTGATAGACCTTCACCGGCTCCTTGCCGATGCGAAGGCCCATGCCCGCTTCCAGCGCCACGCCGAAGGGCATGGTGAAGCCGACGATCTGCTTGCCGTCCTTGTCGGTGGTGATGGACATGCGCGCCAGCGCCGAAGCGCCCGGCTGATTGCGGTCCACCAGATCGCTGCTCAACTCGCAGGTGGCGTCCTTGCTGTCGGCCGCCGGACAGGCCACCCGCCAGTCGTCGTAAGTCGCAATTTGAGCAGCGTGGATGTTGTAGGTCGCCACTCCGCGCCCCATCCAGCCCAGCACGAGGCCGACCAGCAGCGCGACACCGCCCACAATCAGACGTTCAATTTTCATGGTCCGTTTCGCTTTGATTTCTTTGGATTTGCCCGCAAAAACCGCCACTTGGCGGTCGCAAAGCAGAAAGCCGGGCCGTGACCTACCAGATCAGGACGGTAAAGGAAACGGGCCGGGCCTGCCCAAGCCCGATTTTCGTCAAGGTGACGGCCTTGTAACCGAAGAAAATCAGGCTCTTGCCGGCGATTTACGCGCCCTTAGGCAGGGTTACTTTTCCGCCAGAAGCACAGGCCGGCTGCGGAAATATTGCGGCCATACCCGCTCCAAGGCTCTGATCTTGGGCAGATCGTTCACCCTGATGTAGCCGTCGTCGGGATTATGGAAGAGATAGTCCTGGTGATAGTCCTCCGCGGCATAGAAGCCCTGGAGCGGCTCGACCTTGGTGGCGATGGGTGCGGGGAAAATATGCGCCGCATCCAGCTGGCCGATATAGGCCTTGGCCGCGGCTTCCTGTGCGGGGCTGGTGGCGAAAATCTCGGAGCGGTACTGGCTGCCCTCGTCCGGCCCCTGGCGATCGACCTCGGTCGGATCATGGGCGATCGAGAAATAGATGCGCAGGATCTGCCCGAAGCTGATCTCTTTGGGATCGAAAGTGATCTGGACCGATTCGGCATGACCGGTGGTTCCGGTGCTGACCACCATATAGCGGGCGGTTTTCTTTTCGCCGCCGGCATAACCGGCCACCACCTTGGTGACGCCTTTGACATGCTCGAACAGGCCCTGCTGGCCCCAGAAGCAGCCGCCCGCAAGTACCGCCACTTCCCTGTCCGCCGGGTTGGCAGAATCGCTGGCGGCGGCGGGAATTTCCTTGTCGAGGTCGCCGGCCGAGGCGGGCGGCATGTTCAGCAGGGGTGCGAGGACAGCGACCGCCGCGGCGGCCATCACCAGATAAAGCGGCTTGATGGGCATGGCTCTCTCGAAACTCCGTTTCACAGGATCATTCGCGGCCCGGGCCGGTCCGGTTACGCGAATTTCGCCGCGGCACTGGCAATGACATCATACACCAAATCGAGTTCCGCAGGCGTTATGCAGTAAGGCGGCATGACATAGATGGTGTTGCCCAGGGGGCGCAGCAAGACGCCCCGGGCCAGGCAAAAGGCCATCAGCTCCAGGCCGATGCCGGCCAGATAGCCCGGATCGGGCACCTTGAGATCCAGCGCCGTGATCGTCCCCAGCCGCCGCACCTGAGCAAAGCGAGGATCGCCGCGGAACGGCGCCAGTCTTTCTTCCTGCCACGTAGCAAGCGCGGCGATGCGGTCCTTGACCGGCTCGTCCCGCCAGATTTCCAGATTGGCCCGTCCCGCGGCGCAGGCGATGGGATTGGCGGTGAAGGAACTGGAATGGAAAAAAGTGTGGCTGCGATCGATGGAATAATGCGCCTGGAAGATTTCCGCGCTCGCCAGGGTGACGGCCAGCGGAATGACGCCCCCGGACAGTCCCTTGGCCAGGCACATGATGTCGGGGGCGACGCCAGCCTGCTCGCAGGCAAACAGGCTGCCGGTACGTCCGAAGCCGGTCATACACTCATCGGCGATAAACAACGTGCCGTGTTTACGGCATATCGCCGCCATCTCGCGCAGTATGTCGGGGGAATAGATCAGCATCCCGCCGGAGCCCAGGATCAGCGGCTCGACGATCAGCGCGGCGGCGCCGGGTGCGGCGGCTTCCAGCACCTTAAGCGTCTCCTGTTCACGGCCGGGCGCGGGAAACGGGAGGCGCACCACATCGAACAGCAAGAGTTCATAGGCGGCATTGAAGACGCCGCGCGCACCGGCCGACATGGTGCCGATGGTGTCGCCATGATAGGCGTGCTCCAGGGTGATGATGCGGCTGCGTTGCTTGTTCTGGTTCTTCCAGAAACCCAGCGCCATTTTCAGCGCCACCTCCACGGCGGTCGAGCCGCTGTCGGAGTAGAAGACATGCGCCAAACCTTGCGGCGCCATGGCGACCAGCGCGCGCGCCAGATCTTCCGCCGGCCGATGAGTGAAGCCGGCAAATATGATCTGGTCCAGCTCTTCGGTCTGCTTGCGGATCGCCTCGACGATTTTGGGATGACGATGGCCATGGGTGATCACCCACCAGGACGAGATGGCGTCAAGCAGCCGGCCTTTTTCCGTTTCCAGCCAGACGCCCTCGCTGCGCAACACCATGGTCGCGTCCGGGATCAGCGCGTGCTGGGTGAAGGGGTGCCAAATGGGAGAGCTCATGCGAAATCCCTGGCATCGAAATTGGCGGCGAAAGCGACGGCGAGATTTTCGCGCGTCAGCGGCTTGACCAGCGGCAGCCTGCCCAGCCGCTTTGCTTGGCCAAGTTCGGCAATGATGCCTTCGCTTTCTTCATTGGCCGCGCCGATGAAGGCCACGCCGTGCAGCGGAATGGCGCGGGCGCGGATGGCGGCGATGGACAGCAAAGTGTGGTTGATGGTGCCGAGCGCGGTGCGGGCGCAGAGGATCAGCGGAATCTGCCAGCGGGCGAAGAGATCGATAAACAAAGTCTGGCGGGTCAGCGGCACCATCAGCCCGCCGGCGCCTTCAATGACCACATCACCATCCGGCGGCGTCAGCGTATCCGGATCGATGACGATGCCTTCCGCCGCCGCCGACTGATGCGGCGAGGCCGGCAGCTTCAACCGGTATGCTTCGGCCAAGGTTTCGACGCCGGCCAGCTCCGTCACCGTTTCGCGGTCACCGGGCACGCCGGCCTGCACCGGCTTCCAGTAGCGCGCGCCCAGCAAGCCGCACAGACCCGCCGCGAACACCGTCTTGCCGATGTCAGTGTCGGTACCGGTGACGATAAATCTCATAACCGCGCCATCTCGGCTTGGAGATCGGCAAACAGCCTGTCGAGATCGGCCGTGGTCACATGCCGCGTCAGCGCCAGGCGCAGCCGCGCCGTGCCTTCGGGCACGGTGGGCGGACGGATGGCGCGAATGTCATAGCCCCGCGCCTGCAAGGCCTCGGCCAGACGCATAGCGCGCCGGTCCTCGCCCAGCACCACCGGCTGAATCTGCGAGCCCGAAACGGCCAAACCCAGTTGCTTCAGCCCCTCGCCGGCATGACGCACCAGCGCCATCAACTGCGTCCGTTCCTGGTCGGCGCGCGCGGAAATCTTCAATGCGGCGCGCACCACCGCCGCCATCAGGGGCGAAGGCGCGGTGGAATAGATGAAGGCCCGGCCGCGATTGACCATGAAGTCGCGATAGAGTTTGGGCATCAGTGCCAGCGCCCCGGCCGCGCCCAAACCCTTGCCGCAGGTGTGCAGCGAAATGATGTTGGGCGCGCCTTCATAAGCCGCGGCAAGCCCCCTGCCCTGGTCGCCATAGACGCCGGTGGCGTGCGCTTCGTCCAGCAGCAGCATGGCGTCATGGCGCGCGGCCAGCGCCACCAGATCCGCCAGCGGGGCGCGGTCGCCATCCATGGAATACAGCGTCTCGGCGGCAATCCAGACGCGGCCTTTGCCGCCGCCGGCGCGCCAGCCTTTGATGATGGCGTCCATCGCATCCACGTCGTTGTGGGGAGCCGGGATGGCGGCGATGCGTGAAGGCTCCAGCCCCGCGCGGATGCTGGCATGGATCAGGGTGTCGTAGACAATCAGATCGCCTTCGCGCGGCAGGGTCGCGATGATCGCCGCATTGGCGGCGAAGCCTGTCGGAAAATACAGCGCCGTCTCATGGCCGAAGAAGCTGGCGGCTTCCTCTTCCAGCGCTTCGTGCTCGGGATGATTGCCGCGCAGGAGGCGCGAGCCGCCGGCCCCCAGCGGCACGCCGCGCGCCAGCGCCTCGCTGGCGGCGGCGCGCAGCGCATCGCTTTCCGCCAGCGCCAGATAGTCGTTGGAAGTGAAGTCCAGCCCGCGCCGGTCTTTCAGCGCCCGCAGCCGGCCCTTGGCGGCCAAACTGTCCAGCACATCCTGATGGCTTTGGGGGCCTGTGGTCATCGCCGGGATGGATTCCACAGGCCCTCAAAAAGGGCAAGCGCAGGCCCCGGCTGTCAGAAGACCTGGCGCAGCACGAAATAAAGGCCGCCGGACAACAGCATGGCCGCCGGCAGGGTGGTGATCCAGGCCATGGCGATGGAGCGGATCGTGCTCCATTGCAGGCCCGAGCCATTGGCCGCCATGGTGCCGGCCACACCGCTGGACAGGATATGGGTGGTGGAGACCGGCAGGCCGTACAGCTCGGCCGCGCCGATCGTGGCGGCGGCGATGATCTCAGCGGAGGCGCCTTGCGCATAGGTCAGATGCGTCTTGCCGATCTTCTCGCCCACCGTCACCACGATGCGCTTCCAGCCCACCATGGTGCCCAGCCCCAACGCGATGGCGACGCAGACCTTCACCCACAGCGGAATGAACCGCGTGCCCTTGTTGAGATTGTCACTATAGGCCTTGAGGGTGGCGGTCTCTGCACTGCCAAACTTGGCGCCCTGCTTGGGCAGCAGGCGGATAGCATCACCGGTCAGGTACATGTCGTTGCGCAGGTTGGGCGTCGCCGCCGCCGGCACATGGCTGAGCGACTTGTAGTTCTTCACATTGACAGCGATGTCGCCCGACAGAACGGAAAGCGCGGCAAAGACTTTCGGATCGTTGAGCTTCTTGTCGCGCAGACCATCGCCCACAATGCTGCGGGCGGTGGCGACGTCGGTTACAGCCTGGCCGCTCGCGTGCGCGGCGAACACGGTCTGCGCCGCGCTGGCCGAGGTCACGAAGGACGGTGTCGACGCCTCGGGCATGGTGCGGTTCAACGCATAAGCGGTCGGCGCGGCGCCGATCAGGATCAGCATGATCAGGCCCATGCCCTTCTGGCCGTCATTGCCGCCATGAAAGAAGGAAACGCCGGTGCAGGTCAGGATCAAGAGACCGCGAATCCAGAAGGGGGGCGGCGCAGCGCTCTTGGGTTCCTGATAAAGCTTGGGAGCGCGAACCAGGAATTTCATCACCAGCAGCAGAAGGGCGGAGAAGACAAACCCCATCAACGGTGAGAACAGCAAAGCCTGGAAGACGCCGAGCGCCTGGTTCCAGTCCACGCCGGAGGTCGCCTGGCCACTCTTGGCCATCAGCTGGTTGGCGATGCCCACGCCCATGATCGAACCGATCAGCGCGTGGGAGGAGGAATTGGGAATACCCAGCGCCCAGGTTGCGAGATTCCAGACAATGGCGGCAATCAGCAGCGAGAAGATCATCGCATAGCCCGCCCCGCTGCCGACCTGCAGGATCAACTCCACCGGAAGCAGGGTGACGATGCTGAAGGCGACCGCGCCGCTGGACAACAGCACTCCAAACAGGTTCCAGCAGCCCGACCAGATCACCGCCGCCATGGGATGCATGGAATGGGTATAGATCACGGTGGCCACCGCATTGGCAGTGTCGTGGAAACCGTTGACGAACTCGAAGCCCAGCGCGATCAGCAGCGCCAGGCCGAGGAGAAGGAAGACGCCGAAGGCCAGCGGCTCATTGACGGCATTGACGTCGTCGAGCAGGCCTTTGAGGCCATAGCATATGCCGACCAGCAGAAGGCCGATGAAAATCCAGGCCGCCCAGGGACTGGTCTTTTCATCCAGCTTCGGCGCACCTCTGCCGTGATAGGCTTCGGTGTCCGTATTGATGGCGATGTCGGTCATTGGTCTCCCCAGCCGTTTTGAAGGGAGATCAGATGCTGTGGATGCTACGCTTTAATGACGGTCTTTCGGCATCGCCTTATTGCAGCGCAAAAGCCCGTCAAAGCGCGGCGTCGCCGGTTTCGCCGGTCCGCACCCGCAGGGCGGATTCCAGGTCCAGCACGAAAATCTTGCCGTCGCCGATCTTGCCGGTGCGGGCCGACTTGGTAATGACCCCGATGGCATCGTCAACACGGTCGGCGGGCAGCGCCACTTCCAACTTCAGCTTGGGAAGGAAGGAGATGGTGTATTCAGCGCCGCGATAGATTTCGGTATGGCCCTTCTGGCGGCCATAGCCACGCACTTCGGTGACCGTCATGCCGGCGATGCCGATTTCGGTGAGCGCCTGGCGCACGCCATCGAGGCGGTGCGGCTGGATGATGGCGACGAGGAGTTTCATGACCCGGTCCTTTCCCTGTCCGATAATCAGCGATTGATATGATAGCCGGTCTCGCCATGACTTGCGAAATCCAGGCCTTGGGTTTCATGCTCGCGGTCCACGCGCAGCCCGACCACCATGTCGGCGAGCTTGGTGATCATGAAGGTCGCCACCGCCGAGAAGGCGCCCGCGATCACCACGCCCAGCGCCTGCACGCCGAACTGCTCGGCGGGCGCATGGTTGAGATGGCCCACGCCTGAGCCGATCAGCGCCACCGCGGGCACGCACAAGGTGCCCAGCGCGCCGCCCACGCCATGCACGCCCAGCACGTCCAGCGCATCGTCCACGCCCATGACGCGCTTGACCAGCCAGACCGCCAGATAACAGACGCAGGACGCGGCCGCGCCCAGCAGCACCGCGCCCAACGGCCCCGCCACACCAGCGGCGGGCGTGATGGTGGCAAGGCCGGCAATGGTGCCGGTGACGGCGCCCACCAGCGAAGGCTTGCCGAACTTAATCCATTCGATCGCCATCCACACCAGGGTGGCGCTGGCCGCCGACAGATGGGTCGCCAGCATCGCCATGCCGGCATCGGCGCCGGAGGAGAGCGCGCTACCGGCATTGAAGCCGAACCAGCCCACCCACAGCATCGAAGCGCCGACCATCACCATCCAGGGCGCATGGGGCGGACGGATGCCGTGGGGAAAATCCTGGCGCGGCCGGATCATCCAGGCCAGCACCAGCGCCGAGATGCCGGCGGTGACATGCACCACGATGCCCCCGGCGAAATCCATGATACCGCGCTTGGCCAGGAAGCCGCCGCCCCAGACCCAATGGGCGACCGGCGCATAAACGATCAGCAGCCACAAAGCCGAAATGAACAGCACCGCGGCGAACCGGATGCGCTCGACATAGGCGCCAATGATCAGCGCCGGGGTAATGACCGCAAAGGTCATCTGGTACATCACAAAGACGCTTTCGGGAATGTGAGTGCCCGGGTGGGCGGCGTCGCGGGCGATGCCGTTCAGGAAGAACGCGGCGCCATTGCCCAGCCAGTCACCGTCGCCGCTGTAGGTCAGCGAATAGCCGACCACGAACCATAGCACCGAACAAAGGGCGGCGACCGCGGTGCATTGCACCAGCACCGAGAGGATGTTCTTGGCCTGGACCAGGCCGCCGTAGAACAGCGCCAGGGCCGGCAGGGTCATCAGCAAGACCAGCGCGGTGGCGGTCAGCATCCAGGCGGTGTCGGCGCTATTGATCACGGTACTTGCCCCCTTTTTGTGCAGGCCGGCCACAGGCTGGTTGGCCGGTTCTGCACAATCCATGGGCACACTGTCCGAATTCCGGGCGAATCGGCAAGTGGCCGCTGGCTTTCCCCCGGCCACCATCCCCAGGAGTTGCGCGTTACCCCTTGGAACCCAGGGGAAACCCTACCGTGCCCACCCCCGCGCTGCCTGCCGCTGCCCACGCTGCAGTGACCCAGCCGACCCCCTCGCTGGTCGCCCAGATCCAGCTGCTGGTGGTGAATGGCGGCCTCAATCTGGTGATCGGCGTCATCATCCTGGTCGTCGGCTGGATGGCCGCGACCTATGCCAAGCGCGGCCTGGATGTGGCGCTGGCCAAGGTCCCCATGGACCTGACGCTCAAACCGCTGATCAGCTCGCTGACGCGCTATGGAATCCTTATTCTTACCCTTCTGCTGGTGGTGCAGCAGTTCGGAGTCCAGACCACCTCGCTGATCGCGGTCCTGGGCGCGGCGGGCCTGGCCATTGGTCTGGCGCTGCAGGGCACGCTGTCGAATGTGGCGTCCGGGGTGATGCTGCTGGTGCTGCGGCCTTTCCGTGTCGGTCATTTCGTCGAGGTGGCCGGCGGCCGGCAGGGAAAGGTGCGCGAGATCGGCCTCTTCACCACCCTGATCATCACCCGCGACGGCGTTTACATCTCGATTCCAAATTCCAGCATCTTTGGCGCGGTCGTCATGAACTTCACCCGCGAGCGACTGCGCCGCGTCACCTTCCTGGTGCCAGTGGACCGCGCCAACGACCTGGACAAGACGCGGGACGTAATCGCGAACACCCTGGCCTCCATCGACGGCGTGATGAAGGAGCCCGCGCCGTCAGCCATCGCGTTTGAAATTCAGGAATACACGGTCGTTTTCAAGGCGCGCTGCCATGCCCGCAGCATGGATTACTGGAAAGTGTTGTGGGCGGCGCAGCAGGCGGTGGCGACGGCGCTGAACCAGGCCGATGTCCTGCTGCCCGTGACGCGCCAGGCGGCGGTTGTGCGCAATGAGCCACAGTCGGCGCTGACGCAGCCCCGTTCTCTTGATCAGGCCCTTGATGAGGCGCCCGAGCCTCCCATGTCTTCCGGCGAGGAGACATCCAGAGGAGCCATCCAGTGAAAGCCATTCTGGGCGCGGCAATTGCCGCCGCTTGCCTTTGCGCGCCTGCAGAGGCCAAAGACGCCACCATCCACGGCCAGGATCTGCAGCGCGTCGGTGAAACCGTCCATTCCAAAAACTTCGACGCCACTTTGGATGGACGGCTGCTGACAGCCGATGAAGCCATCTATCATCCCGATACCCGCATGGTGGAGATGAAGGGCAAAGTGCGGCTGCACTTCGGCAAGAGGGTGCGCACCTTCCCCGGCGAAATACGCTAGCAAAAAGCGGTCGCGCGTTGGGGCATGTCTCCTTGCGGCCTTACGTGCGGCGAGTTTGAAAAATTCTCTACAGGCTCTAAAGATGAGGCCGTGAAAAACATCAGCCACATCATTGGCGGCAAGACCGTTACCGGCGCGAACCATACGCCTGTCTTCAATCCGGCCACCGGTGAGGAGGGCGCCCATGTCGCCAGCGGCGGCATGGGCGAAGTTGACGCTGCCGTGACAGCGGCGCGCGCCGCATTTCCCGCCTGGGCGGCAACCCCGCCCACCAAGCGCGCCAAGGTGATGTACGAGATGCGCCGCCTCTTGGAGGCGCGCAAGGAAGATCTGGCACGCGCCATCAGCGCCGAGCATGGCAAGACCCACGCCGACGCCCTGGGCGAGGTGGCGCGTGGGCAGGAAGTGGTGGAATTCGCCTGCGGCATTCCTCATCTGCTCAAGGGCAGCTTCAGCGCCCAGGTGTCCGCAGGGATCGATTCTCATGATCTGCGCCAGCCGCTGGGCGTGGTGGCCGGCATCACGCCGTTCAATTTTCCCGTGATGGTGCCGCTGTGGATGGTCCCGATGGCGCTGGCCTGCGGCAACAGCTTCATCCTGAAACCGTCGGAGCGCGATCCCTCCCCCGCCAATCTGCTGCACGATCTGTGGCACGAAGCCGGCCTGCCCGAAGGCGTGCTGAATGTCGTGCATGGCGGCAAACAGGCGGTCGATGCGATCCTGGATCATCCGCACATCGCCGCCGTCAGTTTCGTGGGCTCAACACCCATCGCCCAGTATGTCTATGCCAAAGGCTGCGCCGCCGGAAAACGGGTGCAGGCGCTGGGCGGCGCCAAGAACCATCTGGTGGTGATGCCCGACGCCGATCTCGACCAGGCCGCCGACGCCTTGATGGGCGCGGGCTATGGCTCGGCGGGCGAACGCTGCATGGCCGTATCGGTCGCGGTGCCGGTGGGCGAGAAAACCGCCGATGCGCTGATCGCCAAGCTGAAGCGGCGGGTGCAGGCGCTGAAGATCGGTCCTTCGACCGATGCAGCGGCGGAAATGGGTCCGCTGGTGACCGCAACCCATCGCGACAAGGTCGCGTCTTATATCGACTCCGGCGTCGCCGAAGGCGCGGAGCTGGTTGTGGATGGCCGCGGCCTGAAACTGCAAGGCTATGAGAAGGGCTTCTGGCTGGGTGGGACTTTGCTCGATCGCGTCACGCCGGCGATGCGCGTCTACAAGGAAGAGATCTTCGGCCCGGTGCTTTCCGTGGTGCGCAGCGAAAGCTACGAAGACGCGGTCGGTCTGATCAATGCCAACCCCTTCGCCAACGGCACCGCGCTCTTCACCCGCGATGGCGACGCGGCACGTGACTTTTCCGACAGAATCCAGGTCGGCATGGTGGGGATCAACGTCCCAATCCCCGTGCCGGTGGGGTTTCACAGCTTCGGCGGCTGGAAATCCTCGATTTTCGGCGCGCATGGCGTCTATGGCCCCGAAGGGGTACACTTCTATACGCGGCTAAAGACGGTGACGTCGCGCTGGCCGGCCGGCATCCGCAGCGGCGCCCAGTTCCACTTTACGGAACGCTAAGGCACCGATGGGCCCCGATGAACGTTGTGAGAGTATGAAAGCGGTTCGCATCTTTCTTTGCATATCGGCCGTGGCTGTAGCCGGCGCGATTTTCGCGATTGCTCCGGCCGCCGCGCAGAGCAGCATCTGTCCCCCGGCGCAACAGTGCCCCAATGGGCCACGCGTGCCGTTCCCGGTCATCAGTCCGGTCCAGGGCTTGAACACCTTGGCCCAGCGGCTTGGGCAGCGGCGCGACCAGCCGCAGCAACCGCTTGCGCCGGTGCCGTGGAATTACGCGCCGATCGCCACGCCGCCGCAGAACCTGCCGCCGGAATTGCAGCGCTAGCCTACGTGTCTTGGATTAGTGCTCCGGCTCCAGCTTGATGAGCTGGCCGGTGGCTGGCGTCACTTCGGTGATGGCCGTGCCGCCGGAGTCCGTGACCACATAGACCGCGCCGTCCGAGCCCATGCGCACATCGCGAATGCGCAGATGCAGGTCGGTGAGCAGCGCTTCCTCGTCCACCACCTTGCCATTCACCAGCTTGAAGCGGTCCAGCATGTGACCATTCAGCATGCCGACAAAGACGCTGTTCGCCCAGGCCTGCGACTTGCCCTTGTAGAAGGCGAGCCCGCCTGGCGCGGTGGACGGCGACCAGTAATAGACGGCTTGTTCCATGCCCGGCATGGCGACCTTGTCATCGCCCACCGGCTTGCCCGGATAGTCGATGCCATGGGTGATGATCGGCCAGCCGTAATTGGCGCTCTTTTTGATCAAGTTGAATTCGTCGCCGCCGCGCGGGCCATGCTCGACTTCATAGAGCTTGCCGTCGGGCGCGAAGGCGAGCCCTTCCGGGCTGCGCAAACCGATGGCCCAGATTTCCGGGAGCGCGCCCGGCTTGCCGATATAGAGATTGCCGGGCGCGGGTTTTCCGTCCTTGGTGATGCGCAGCACCTTGCCCAGATGGGTGTCGAGATATTGCGCCACCGGCCAGGGCCGGGTGCCGGCATTGTCGCGATCGCCGATGGTTATATACAGAAAGCCGTCGGCGCCGATGGCGATGCGCCCGCCGGTCTTGGTGCCTGCCGAAAGGGTCTGGTCGTTCGGCGCGAAGGGCAAGGTCTTGAGCAACACCTTGACGTCGCGGATGGCGCCCGCCTGCTCGTCCAGCACGGCGCGCGCGATGGCGGTGTTGAAGACGATCTTGTCCAGATATTCGAAGTAGGTGAAGTAAATGGTGTGGTTGCGGGCAAAATCCGGATCCAGCACAACATCCAGCAGACCCGTCATGGGCGTGGAGACGTGCAACCCCTCCAGACCTTTCAAGGGCTCCGACAGCGTGCTGTTGCCGACAATGCGGAAGGCGCCCGGCAACCGCTCTGTCACCAGCAGCTTGCCATCGGGCAGCAGCGCGCTGGCCCAGGCAGCGTGAAGCTGGTTTGTGAGCACCGTCATCTTGAAATCGGTGGGATGGTGATAGGGCGCGCGGGTCTGCTCGGGGAACTGGCGGGTATCGACCTTCTTCTCCGGCGCGCGTGCGTCGATCGGCTGTCCTTCCACCGTGCCGTAGGTCGGCACCCGCGGCAGGCCACTCGCATTATGATCGGGGGCTGGCGCCGGGGTCCCTTGTGGCGTTTGGGCGCAAAGAGATACCCGGAGCGCGGCTCCCACAAATACTGAGATCAGCGCAAGACCAAGGCGTTTCATCAAATCTCCCCTGCCGTTTTTTTACATTAAAGCCGCAAGCAGATAGGGCCACAAGGGTAGCCGGAACCATCGGACCCGTGTCATGATTTACCCACTGGATTCAAGGATGAGATCAGATGCGATTTTCCATGACCGCCGCGCTCCTGGCAGCCTGCGCGCTTAGCGCCTTTGGCCTGGGCGCCTGCGCCAACGGCAATCAGGGCAACCCCAACAGTCAGCCCTACGCCACCGACCCGGACGGCGCCATTGCGGTCAAGCCGCAATTCATCAGCACTGAAAGCTATGACCCCTATGGCACGCCGCCGCCGTTTGCGGACATGCTGGCCGGCAGCGCCGCCATAACGCCTTCGGCGACGCCACCTATGAATATGACCCCGCAAGGGGCCAGCCCGGCGCCGGCCGACCCCACGCGACGGACTATGCCGCTGCAGCACTGAGAATTTCAAACGACCGCGCCCGCGCCTCCGGGTCAAAGATCTGGGTTACCGCAATCACTTCGTCCGGCCGGTAGCGGGCAATGAAATCGGCCATGCCTTTGGCGACCGTGGCGGGCCCTCCCACTACCGCATGGCGAAACAGATTTTGGGTCAGGGCGAGCCGCTTGGGATCCAGCCGCTTCTCAAAATCGCGCACCGGGGGCGGCAACGGCGCATCGGTGACGGCTTGCGCGCTGGAAAAGAGATAGCGCGCCTCCTCGTCCGTCTCGGCTGCTATCACGGTCAGGGAAAGCATCACCTGCGGCTTCTGCAGATAGGCTGACGGCTTGAAGCGGCCGCGATAGGCCGCCAGCGCCACATCAATCTGGTCCGGCGCGAAATGCGAGGCATAGGCGAAAGGCAACCCCAGACGCGCCGCCAGATCGGCGCCGCCAAGGCTGGAGCCCAGGATCCAGACCGGGACATTGGCGCCCTCGCCCGGAATGGCGCGAACTCTTTGTCCCGCAATGGAAGGCTTGAGAAAGTTCAGCAGCTCTTCCACGTCCTGGAGAAATTCGCCCATGTCGTTTGGTTGGCGACGCAAAGCTCTCAGCGTTTCCGCATCGCTGGCGATGCCCCGGCCCAAGCCCAGATCGATGCGGCCCGGATAAAGCGCCGCCAGGGTGCCGAACTGCTCGGCCACCATCAGCGGCGCATGATTGGGCAGCATGATGCCGCCGGCGCCGATGCGGATGGTGCTGGTATGGGCCGCGACATGGGCCATCAGCACCGCCGTGGCGGCGCCGGCGACTGATGGCGTGTTGTGATGCTCGACCAGCCAGTAGCGATGAAACCCCAGCCGTTCGGCAGCGCGGGCTAGAGCAACCGTCTCCTTGAAGGTGTCGGCGACCTTGCCGCCCTGACGGATGGGCGTGAGGTCCAGAATCGAAAGCGGGATCATGCCGTACCCGCTTTTTCATAGCGCGCGGCGGCGCGCAAGGAGGCCGCGATCACGGCCGCAACGAGTGGTCCCAATCCCAACGCCACGATGCCAAGCGAAAAGCTGCCGGTGGCGTCCTTGACCCAGCCCAGGGCATACGGCCCCACGAAGCTGCCGACATTGGCGATCGTATTGACCAACGCCAAACCCGCTGCGGCGGCCGCGCCGGTCAGCATGGACGATGGCACCGCCCAAAAGACCGCCGCATAGCAGAAGATGCCGGTGACGCCGATGCTCAAGGCAACCAGCACCAGGATGGAATTGTTCAGCATGGCGCAGGCGATCAGCGCCAGACCGGCCAGCGCGGCCGGAATGGCGGCATGCCAGTTGCGCTCCATACGCCGATCCGAATGAGCGGCCCAGGGCATCATCACCACGGCGCAGACGGCGAAGGGAATGGCATTGACCAGCGGCGTCATCGCGGCGGAGACACCCAGGGCATGGATGATTTGCGGCAGGAACAGGATCAGGCCATAAGCCGCGGCATTGATGCCCAAACCGGCAAGGCCGACCAGCCAGACGGTAGGATTGGTCAGCGCGTCGCCTACACTGAAGCGGCCGAGCTGTTCGCGCTTCTCGCGCTCGCGCTCCAGCTGCTCCACCAGCCATTGCCGGTTTTCGGCGCTCAGCCAAGGTGCCGTGGCGGGGCTGTCCGGCATGGTGAGATAAAAGACCAGCGCCAGGACAGCCCCACCA
>Ga0265338_10002007_pt1 | contig 31586 bp, 26 predicted proteins | sample 42126metaG_FD_193579 | JGI IMG/M metagenome (GOLD analysis project Ga0265338, IMG submission 193579) | Rhizosphere microbial communities from Carex aquatilis grown in University of Washington, Seatle, WA, United States - 4-21-26 metaG | ecosystem: Host-associated > Plants > Roots > Rhizosphere...
AGCGCCGGCCGGTCGACCTGCTCACCCTCGCCGCCGACGCCGTGCAGGACGCCCGGATCATCGCGCCACAGCGGACGATCGAGCTCACCGTCGTTCCCGGCACCGCCTTCCTGGTGCTCGGCGATGAGGTTCGGCTGCGCCAGGTCATCGGCAACCTGATGAGCAACGCGCTCACCCACACACCAGAGCGAACCCCGGTCGAGGTGCGGATCCACTCCGGAGCCCTGCAATCCGCCCCAGGCGTCGTCCTTGAGGTGACCGACCAGGGGCCAGGGCTGCACCCGAACCAGGCGGCCCGCGTCTTTGAGCGCTTCTACCGGGCCGATCAGGCCCGGACCAGGAGGACCGGCGGGACCGGGCTCGGCCTGGCGATCGTGGCCGCGCTGGTGGCCGCGCACGGCGGCACGGTGGCCGTGGATTCCGTGCCTGGCCATGGTGCGACATTCCGCATCGTGCTCCCCCTCGCCCCTGAAGCCCAGGACCGCCTGGCCGACTAGGGCCATCCGCCGCAACGCGGTGCACTGAGCGCGTATCGGGGGCACGATGGACCGCGCTGATAGCGGACCGGTCAGGCGGCGAGGGCGGCGCGGGCCGCGGCCTGCACCGCCGACCGGTAGGAGCTGCCGAACAGGCAGACATGCACGAGCAGTGGATGTAGCTGGTGCAGCGGCACCCTGGCCCGCCAGCCGTCGGCCAGCGGCGCGATCTCCTGGTAGCACGCGACGATCCGGTCCAGGTACGGCGCGCCGAACAGGGCGAGCATGGCCAGGTCGGTCTCCCGGTGGCCACCCTGCGCGGCCGGGTCGATCAGCCAGGCCCGGCCGGCCGACCACATCACGTTGCCCGACCAGCAGTCGCCATGGATGCGGCTTGGTGGCTCAGCCGGGCCGGCCAGCTCGCCCACCCGGCTGGTGACGGCCTCGACCAGCCTGGTGTCCTCCGGCGCCAGCGCCCCGGTGTCGGCCGCGCGGCGCAGGTACGGGAGCAGCCGCTTGCTCGCGTACCACTCGGACCAGGCGCCAGACACCCGGCCCGCCCCGGCGTCCCCGGTCCGGTCGCCCAGCGGCAAGCTGGCGATGAACCCCTTCCAGGGCGAGCCGAAACGCTCCGCCCCCGCCGCGTGCAGCAACGCGAGGTCCCGGCCGAACTGGTCGGCGGCGAGCTGATCCGGCTGCTGCTCATCAACCCAGTCCAGCACCAGCGTGGCCGGATCCCAGCCAAGCACGTGCGGCACGGCGACCGCGCCCGCGTCGGCCAGCCAGCGCAGCCCGCGGCCTTCCGCTTCGAGGATGCCGCCCAGATCGCCGGCCGCGGCCTTGGCGAACACCACCCGGCCATCGGTGAGCGTGACCCGGTAATGGCGGCACCGGTGCTGCTCGCCCAGCAGACGCGTCTCACGCACGGTCCCGCCGGCGATCCGTTCCAGCCGGAGCGTGCGGGCCTGCTCGGCCCGGTTCACCGGATCAGCCCGGTGGTCATGCACCGCCCGGCCCAGGCGCCGGGACCTCCAGGAATCCGGCCAGCGCCGCGACGAAGCCGCCTGCCGCCGCCTGTACCAGGTCAAGCGCCAGGGCATAGTCCTCGGGGCGGCCGCCGTAGGGATCGGGAACCTCCCCGTCGTAAGGGTCCGCCGGGCCGCCGCTGGCCGCCACAGCGGGATCGAACGACCGGAACAGCAGCAGCCGCGGACCCGCCGACTCGGTGTCCGGGGCCATCCGGCGCAGCCGGGACAGGTTCTGCCGGTCCATGGCCAGCACCAGGTCCCGGCCGGCGAACCAGCCCGGCTCGAACTGCCTGGCCCGGTGGGCGGAGCCGTCGTACCCGCGCCGGGCCAGCTCCGCCGCCGCCGCCGCGTCCATCGGGCCGCCCACGTGCCAGTCGCCCGTGCCCGCGCTGTCTACCTCGGCCAGCCCGGCCAGCCCGGCGCGGGCCAGCTCATCGCGGAGCACGACCTCCGCCATCGGTGATCGGCAGATATTTCCCAGGCACACCGCAGACACCCGATAGGCGCCCAACGGACGGCGCGGCGCGGGCAGCCGTGGGAACACCGACGGGTCAGCAGGCATGGGACAAGGATGCCCGATCACCGGCATGCCACGATGGTCGGCATGCCCTCGCCGCAGACATACCAGTCACTGTCCTACTGGCTCAGTTCCGTTCCTGGCGAGCTCACCTCCGGAGATCCGCTGCCCGGCGACCTCGACGTGGACGTGGCGATCGTCGGCGCCGGGTTCACCGGCCTGTGGACCGCCTACTACCTCGCGACGGCGCAGCCGGATCTGCGGATCGCCGTGTGCGAGCGCGAGATCGCCGGTTTTGGCGCATCCGGGCGCAATGGCGGCTGGTGCTCCGCGTTGTTCCCCGCGTCCCTGGCCAAGCTGCAGCGGATGGCCGGGCGGGACCAGGCGGTGGCCATGTACCGGGCCATGCAGGACACGGTGGATGAGGTCGGCCGGGTGGCTGCGGCGGAGGGAATCGACTGCCACTGGGCCAAGGGCGGGACGGTTCAGCTGGCGCGTTCCGCGGCGCAACTGGAGCGGGCCGCCGACGAGGTGGCGGAGGCACGGGCGTTCGGCTTCGGCGAGGAAGACCTGCGGCTGCTGTCCGCGCAGGAGGCCAGCGAACAGGTCACCGCCACGGAGGTGCTCGGCGCCACCTTCACCCCGCACTGCGCGGCGATCCACCCGGCGCGGCTGGCCCGCGGGCTGGCCGAGGCGGTCCGGCGGCACGGCGTCTCGGTGTTCGAGCGCACCCCGGTCACCGAGATCGCGCCCGGCAGGCTCCGCACCCCGCGGGGCACCGTGACGGCCGAGTACGTGATCCGGGCGACCGAGGGCTACACGCCGCTGCTGCCCGGCCTGCACCGCGCGGTCGCCCCGGTGTACTCGCTGATGATCGCGACCGAGCCGCTGCCGGAGGAGACCTGGCAGCAGATCGGCCTGGCCGGCCGGCCCACGTTTGGTGATCACCGGCACCTGATCATCTATGGGCAGCGCACCGCCGACGGGCGGTTCGCGTTCGGCGGCCGCGGTGCGCCCTACCACCTGGGCTCGCTGATCCGGCCCGAGTTCGACCGGTCCCCCGCGGTGTTCGCCGCACTCCGGCGATCCCTGGCCGAACTCTTCCCGGTGCTCGGCGACGTCCCGGTCGCGCAGGCCTGGGGCGGCCCGCTGGGGGTCCCCCGCGACTGGTGCGCCTCCGCCGGCCTGGACCGGGCGACCGGGCTCGGCTGGGCCGGCGGGTACGTGGGCGACGGGGTGGCCACCACCAACCTGGCCGGGCGGACCCTGGCTGATCTCGTCCTGGGCCAGGACACCCGCCTCACCCATCTGCCCTGGGTGGGCCACCGCTCGCCGGACTGGGAGGCTGAGCCGCTGCGCTGGCTCGGCATGAACGCGGGGCTGCGCGCGATGAACTGGGCCGACCAGCAGGAGGCGAGGACCGGCCGCCCGTCGCGGGTGGCCCGGCTGGCCGGCCGCTTCCTCGGCGACTGACCAGCGGCCGGATTTCCCGGCCGCTGATACGGGCACCACGTCCGGGCGGGGCAGGCCAGCGGCCGCCAGCCGTGCTGCGGGAAATGTCCTTCGCAGTCGGGCTGACGGCCGCTGGGACTAGCCGAGGTGGGCCAGGGCCGGGACGAACTTGGCCGCGTCGATCGTGCCCCACCCGGCGCCGCCGGCGCCCCCGGCGCCGGCGAAGGACAGGTAGAACCAGGCGTTGCCGTTAACCGCGGCGCTCATCGAGATGTCCGGGGTACCGCGGTGAGCGCCGACAGCACCCTTGACGCCGACCTGGAAGACCGGCCGGGCGAAGACCGCCGACTCGCCGCCGCCGCCCGCGCCGGAGCCGTCATTCCAGACGACGCCCGGTGACAGCCGACGGCCCGTGTTGTCCAGCGCGAGCTGCGCGCCCTTGGACTGTCAACGGCTGCGCACCGCTGCCACCAGGGCTATCACCGATACTCTGGGCGGTATCGTTCCGTCCGACGTCTGCAGCCCGGCCCCGAGCACTTCACACCACCGCGGTGAATGTCCATGCGCACGCCTTGGAGGAGGCACCACATTCAATCGACCGACGGCTACGACGCGTTCATCTCATACAGCCACGACCCCGATAACGCTCTGGCTGCCGAACTGCAGGCCGGAATCGAGAAGTATGCCAGGCCGTGGAACCGTGTACGCGCCCTGCGCGTCTTCCGTGACTATGAAAGCCTTCCCGCCACGTCGAACCTCTGGTCCGCGATCGAAGATGCCCTGTCGCAGTCGAAATGGTTTGTGCTCATGGCCTCCCCCGAAGCGGCCGCGTCTGACTGGGTAACGGACGAGATCCGGTGGTGGCTTGACCACAAGCCAGCTGAGCGCCTGCTTATCGTGCTCACCAGCGGAGAGATGAACTGGGACAAGCAAGCATCGGATTTTGACTGGGGTTCCACGAACGCCATCTCGCAGGTATTTCGCGGGAAGTTCGCTGAAGAGCCACTCTGGGTCGATGCCATCTGGGCGCGGTCGTCCGAGACGGTATCCCCAGGCAATCCTTCGCTGCAAGACAATATTGTACGAATAGTCGCAGCCATCAGAGGGGTAACAAAGGACCAGCTTGTCGAGATCGGAGACCGCGTACACAAGCGGACCATGCGACTGGCGCGCGTCGCAGTCGCCAGCCTGTTAACTCTGCTGGTACTCGCGGTCGCGGCGGTCGCCGTCGCAGTCGTGCAACGCAATACGGCCGTCCGGCAGACCCGGGTCGCGCTCGCCGGGCAGCTCACCGCGACGTCCGGGAGCGAGCTATCCAGGAACCTCCCTGCGGCGCTGCTGCTGGCCGTTCAGGCATATCGGACATACCCCAGTGCACAGACGCGGGCCGCGCTGATGCGGGCCGACACCGCAAGCCCTCAGCTCGTGCGGTACGTGCCTACCGGGGCGAGCGTCTCGCAACTGATGGCCAGTGGCGACGGCATCACAGTCGTCGCGGGCCTCGCGGACGGGCGGGTCCTGCGCTGGACGCGCGCGCATCCGCACCCGCAGGTAATCCTCACGATGCCAGCCCAGATCTCCAGTCTTGCCGTCGACCGCGACGGTACCGTCGTCGCCGCGTCGGATGGCTCCGGCGTCAGGCTCTGGCGCCATGGCCGACCGCTCGCGACGTTGAGCGTCCCGGCGGGCCTGGCGCCATTCGTTGTGGGCCTGTCGCCATCTGGACTGACAGCAGTTGTTTTCGGGACACCGCCGGTTCCGGACGGGACAGGGTCCTACGTTGTCTTCAGCGGGCCACAGCTCGCGCAGACGGCCGTGCACCCTGAACCGCGGAACGGCATACCGGCAACCAGCATCGTGGTCCCCTCAGATGATCAGGTCGTCCTGTTCGAGCTCGGCGATAGCGCCTGGGAGCGGCGAGCTATTTCCAGCTGGACACTCTTGGGGCAGGGCAGCCTGACCCTCGCTATGCATAATACTGGGGGCACGCTGGCGGCCAATGGTGAGTACTTCACCTCCTCAAATGGGGATCCAACCATCCCGGTCTGGCGAGCAAGAGGGAAGCCATCTGATTTCAATCCAGACTTTACCGCAGAAATTCCGATCAGCGAGATCGGAAGCCCCAGCGCAACGGCACTCAGCCCCGATGGCACTAGCCTTGCCATTGCCAATAACGGAATTATTTACGTCGCGCCAGTGCGCCGCGCAGGTGCCGCACGGCTGCCGGCCGTTGAGCTGACCGGCAATGGGAATACCAGCCTGGTAACGTTCAGGGGCAACAACACCAACCTGCTCTCAGCTTCGGGCAACGCCGTCGCCGAGTGGAACCTCAACCAGCCGAGCCGGCTGGCGCGAACGATTCCGACCCAGGTCCTGGCCTCGTGCGAGGCATGCTCCCGGCCAATTGTCGTGATCTCTCCGGACGGCACCCGCGCCGGAATCGTCGACGGCGATGCTGGCGTCCAGGCCATCATCCAGCCACTTCCGGGAGTGCACGGAGACTCGACGCTGGCTCCGTCAGGCACCTCCAGTTACTCGTACGGCCCGCCCGTGTGGGACGGAACGCGCCACCTGATCGTGCCCGTCTCGCTGCCGCTTACCACGGCAAAGGTCGTCGCGCCTTCGAACTTCCTCGCTATCTTCAGGGCCTGGCCCGGCGGCAACGGAACCGACAGCGTTATGGCAACTGCCATGGCCGGAACCACGGCCGGTACCGTGATAGTGGTGGACGATCGTGGTCGGATCTATTTGCAAAAAGCGCTGACCGGGATCAAGGTCAAGGTAATACCAGGTCCAGCGGATCTCGAATCCGGCAGCAATAGGCTGCAGAGCGCTGCCATCCATTCATCTCCGGATCTCGTCGCCATGGTCGACGGCGGCGGGACACGCGTTATTGACCTGGCCCACGGTCGTACGATTGGCCGGATCCCCGGCAGCAACGCCTCGTCGGTGGTCTTCTCCGGCAACTACCTGCTGGTACAGCGTGCCAGAGGTGGCCTTGAAGTCTGGGACGACCGCGGGACTGCGCTGAAACGGACACTGCCCGCGGAATCTGCTGACGGGCCACCCGTCGCGAACCAGCAGGGAACGCTAGTAGCGCGTCAGCAGTCAGACGGGTCGATCGAACTTGACGATCTCAGCAGCGGAGCCATCGTCGATACGGTCCCCCCGTTCACGGCATCAGACGGAACCATAGCCAAGCAGGGTTTCGCGTTCTCCCCGGATGGCACACGCCTGATCGTCGTCGCCGTGGGTATCGGCCCGGCAATCAACTCGGCCGAACTGATAGACACCGACTTCTCCGGCAAAACTCTTGTCAGCGCCGCCTGCACCGCCGTCGGCCGTGGCCTTACCCAGGCCGAGTGGCGCGCCTTCGTGGGATCTAACCCAACCACGAATCTGGCGTGCAATGGGGGCTGACGATATAGCACGAGCCCGCGAACCCGAATGCGACAGATCTCAATCCTGCGGAGGCCCGAGTTTTGTCACTCGGTCCGGATCCTCGTGGGTGCAGGTCTGTGACCTGCTAGTTTGTGTTGAGTGAGTGACGGATTTGCGCACTAGCCGTGGCCTCGTAAGGTGCGTTCGTGGCCTATGTGCACACGGTGAGGACGAGTTCGGGTGCCACCGCGGTGCAGATCGTGTATTCCATGAGCTTCGTACCGTCCGGGTGCCGGGACGTATCTACCGCAGCAACGGCAATTACCGACCGTATCCGCTGCTTCCGCAAGCTCTGGGCCGTCTGGTTAGCTCCGAAGGCGCTGCTGGGGCGTACCGGTCCCAAGATCAGCCGTCGCCATGTTGTTTGCTCCATGTTGGCCCGGATGTCCCGGCACGGGCCGCTAGCGGGCGGCACCACGCGGCAGCCCGTCTCCCGGTTTGCTGTACAGCCCGGCACGTCATAGCATGAGCCGGCACGCGCGCCGCTAGCTCAACTGGTTAGAGCAGCAGACTCTTAATCTGCGGGTTCGGGGTTCGAGTCCCTGGCGGCGCACCCGTCGTTTTTGTATTACTTCGCCTGATGGCTGACGTCGGGCCTCCGGTTGATGGGCGACAGTGTTCCGGCTGATCGCTGAGGTTGTTCCGGCTGATCCTTGCCACTCCTTCCATGAGGGAGCTTCAAGGGACCCCGGTAAGGCCGTGGATCCGATCCGCCCCGCCTCGAACTCGCCCGCCAGGCCGTGCTCGATGGCGTACCGGACCAGTTCGACCCGGTTGAGCAACTGAAGTTCGCCCAGCGTGTTCTGCATGTGGTTCTGCACCGTGCGGTGGGACAGGACGAGCCGGGCCGCGATCTGCCCGTGCGACAGGCCGGCGGCGACCATCAGTCAGGATCTCGGTCTCGCGTCCGGATGGCCGCGGCACGCCGCTGGCCGCCAGTTCACTGATCGACACACGGCCGCCCATGCCTGGCGCAAGGGGGCGCCAGCGCGACGCCAGAGAGACGCCAGAGCTTGCGAGCAGGATAGGCCAATAGGACTCGGCACCGCACGCGGCTCCCTAGCCGCGGCAATGGATGACCTGGAAGGGAGTCGATGTGGAAACCCAGACCGTACTGGACATGGAATCGGTCGACGTCACGGCCGGAACGTGGGAGGACCTCAAGCGAGAGGTGCTGGCCGACGACCCAGAGGCGGTCGCGCCGTTGTTCGTTGGCGACAGCCGGAAGGCAGGCATCTTCCTCTGCGGCGGATGCGCCGGCTGTATCTGCGATGGCTGCATCTCCTGTGACTGCAGCAGCGGGAACTACATGTGCTGCGAGTAAGACTCAAGTCCTGGCAACCGGAATGAGGAGCCTTGTCTCTTTCAGTGGGTTCTGCGGGCAATGGCGCCTCTCCGGCTGCCTGACCTGGGCCGGCCGCTCACAGGCGCCATGCCCGTGAGGGATGGCGGGCCATCGGCGCTGAGCAGCCTGGTATCACCCTTTGGGGTCATCCACCAGACCCTGACCATTCCGCCTCCCCGGGGACTCGCGATGCTCACCCGGGCCCGGGCGACGATCGGCACGACGGGGCAAGAAGATGACCGGGAAACCGTGGGGCTGGGGAGCTCGCTCGATGACCCGGTCACCGCCTCTACCGTGGCGCTGGCCGAAGCAGCCGAGAGATACGCGGGTAAGGCGCCCGGCTTGTCCGTGGCCTGCAGATTGGCCCGCGCGGCGGACCTGGATGGGGCGGTCGTCGACCTGGAGCGGCTGCCGCGCTGCAGTGCCAGCGAGTATGCGGCACCCGGCTGCCGCATCAGGCCGTTCGATGCCGACGCCACCATCCACTGGAGCCGCGGGATCGAGCTCGCTTCGGGCCTCCCTATGTGGGTGCCTTCCATCATGGCTGTTTACGGGCTGCGCAACCGGACGCCTGGAGAACGCTTCTGGATCGGCATCTCCACGGGATATGCCGTCCACACCGACCCGCTTCTCGCCCTGTGCTCGGCGATCTGCGAAGTCGCCGAGCGGGACATCGTAGAAATTCTCTGGCAGCAACGGCTTCCGCTGCCGCCCGTGGACGCCCGTGAGCTCAATGCCAGCTGCCGTACGATGCTGCGCTGGGCCGAGGACCATTTCATCAGGGTCGTTCTGTTCGACGCGACCACTGACATGGGCATACCTACCGCCTATTGCCTGCTGATCGCCGAGCATGACGCGAAGGCGAGGCATATGGTTTCGTGCGCCACCGGAGTGACGCTGGGCGAGGCCGCTGAGAAGTGCGTGCGGGACGGGATCTCTTTCCGCGACCATTTCGGCGCAATGCCGGAGCCGGGCACGATCAAGATGGACCCGGGCGATTTCACCACCATCGCTGACGGCGCGCGCTACATGGGGCTGGCCGAGCACGCCCCGGCGTTCGACTTCCTCGTGGACGGCTACGAGGACCGGCGGCCTCAAGAACGGCCCGTGCTGCCGCAGAACCCTGAGGATCGGCTCCGCTCGCTGATCGACACCGCAACGGACAAGGGGATGCAGGCGATCGCCGTGGACCGCACGACCAGCGAGCTGGCTGCCGCCGGCCTGACAGCGGTATGCGTCGTCATCCCCGATCTTCAGCCCATGACGCTGAAGCCGCTGGTCCGGTTCCGCGCACACCCACGCTTGTACTCGGCACCCATCCTCATGGGCTACCGCGCGCTCCCTGAACCGGAACTCAACCCCTGGCCACAGCCGTTCGCCTGAGAAAGGTCCCAATGACAGAGGTACCGGATGGGCTGCTGGGCGAAAGCGTGGCCCTCCTCGGCCTCGGTGACTTCGGCGACCATGTTGCCGCGTTCCTGTGCGGTAATGCCCGGTGGCCGGTGGCTATGGCCGACAGCGTCGCCGGCGCGTTCGAGAAGGATTCACCGGCATTCATCGCCACCATGTGGCGGCCATGCCCTGCGACCTGCGAAGAAGCCGACGAGCTTGCTTTCCGCCACCAGCGGCCTTGGCTGCCGGTGGTGATGGACCATCCGCACGTCAGGGTGGGTCCGATGGTTGTGCCGGGTCAGGGTGCGTGTTTCGGGTGCTTCACGGCCCGGTGCGACCAGCATGACAGCCAGCCCGACATCACGGCCGCGCTGCACGCCGGGTTCGACCGCGAACCAGGCTTGGGACCCCGCGGTTATCTCGACCATCACGCGCGGCTCGCTGCAGCGCTGGCGCAGATGGCTCTCGGCGACCTGAGCGACGACTGGCTGGCGGCGGCCGCGGGCCAGGTGCTGACGTTCAATGTCTACCGCAGCACCGTCCGGCGTCATCCGGTGATCGCCCGGTCTGGCTGTCCGCGCTGTGGCGGCCCGGCCGCTTCGGCCAATGGCTCCGCCATGGCTGACCTGCTTCACATCATCGCCGCCGAGCGCGCGGCGCGGCACGCCCGGGATAGGCGAGCGGAACTGCGGGAGACTGCCGATGGCCGATGACGAGTACCCCATCGTTGATGCGGCTGACGGCGATCGTCCTGACGCGGCCGATAAACTCGGGGATGGCACCTACGTGCGTTTTTGCGAAGGGCTTGCCGTGCTGGTCGAGGGCAACCGGGTCATCATGACCGGCGGCCTGAGACGTCAGATGTTCACCGGGCGCGATGCCTGCCGCGTGGCCGCGGAACTCGTCCCGGTGCTCGACGGGCGCCGCACGGCCGCCGAGGCCTACGCAGCTAGCGGGATGCAGCAGGAGGCGGCCAAGCAGGCCATCTTGATCTTCCGCAGCCTCGGCCTGGTTGAATACGCCGACCGCCCGTTCCGGGACGACGGCCGGCTGACTTCCCATGTATCCACATTTCTTTCTCGCGCCGCGCACGCAGCAGGAACGTACCGCAATTCACAGGACTCGCGCGATGCACTCGCCACGTCCGCGTTGCTGGTCCTGGCCCCGGCACCGGTAGCTAAGCCGCTGCAGGCCGACCTCCTGGCCTGCGGAATCGGGTCGGTCGTGATCGGTAACGCGGCCGAGGTCGCCGCGACCAGGGCGGCTATCACGGCAATGGCCAGATGGCCGCACCACCTTGTCATCGGCGTCGAGGACTTGGCCGCCCGGGCCGCATTCACCGGGACGGAGACCGCTTGCCGGGACCGAGCCGTCCCGCTCCTGCGGGCCGCGCGCGCCGGGACCAGAGCTGAGCTGGGTCCACTGTTCCTGGGCGGGCACACAGCCTGCTCCGCGTGTTTCAATCGCGACCACGCCGAATATTTCGCCGGCCGGTCAGGCGAGACGGCTCTCCCCGACGACGCGGACACCTGCGCACTGGACGAAGCGTTCGCGGCGATGATCGCCGAAGAAGCACTCGCCGTGCTCGGTCATATCAGGACCCCGCAGTCCTACCGGTCGGTAACCTTCACATCGCTGAGTGACTACTCGGACCAACGTCTGACCGTCCTGCCCTGGCCAGATTGCCCCGCCTGCGGCGCGCTATCTCCCGGCGAGGACTAGGCCGATATGGCCGGAGCCTACGAGTGGGAGGTGCAGGGCGGCCCGGCCTCGCTGTTCCCGCCCGGCGGTCAGGCCGGGCTGGCCAGGCCTGACCTCAAAGAGCTGGCCACCCGGCGCCCGGTGTTTCCGTCCAGTCCCTCGTATCCGCTTGCTGCCGAAGCCGAGGCGGATGCCGTAACGTCTTTGGGCGGCGGGCGGGAAGTCAGCTCTCCGGCCCGGCTTGGGAGCGCTCAGCTGGCCAGGATTCTGGCCCAGGTGGGCGGCAGGCGGGCGCCGGGTCACCCGTCGGATCTGCGCCGCTGGGCACCCAACGGGGGAAACCTGGCGTCCGTCGGCCTCTATGCGGTTACCGCGGGTTCCGGATTCGGGGCGACCGCTGAACGGCTGACGGTCTACGACGACATTGAGCATCGGCTGATCGTGGCGCGGGCCGGGCGGGTGCGTATCAGCAAGGTGCTCGCGGAGACCGGCCTGGAGCCTGCTGAGCCAGCAGCAGTCATCGTGTTCGTCGCGCAGGTAGCCCGTATCGCGCGCAAGTACACCAGCTTCGGCTACCGGCTCGCTCATCTGGATGCAGGCGTAGCAGCCGCCCAGCTCATTGCGGTCGCTCAGGAACTCGGGCTGGCCGTCGCGTTCGCTCCCACGTGGAGCGCGGGCCTGGCCGAGTTCCTGGAACTGCTGCCCGACCAGGAATACATAACCGCCGTGGCCGTCCTCAGCCCGCAGGAAAGGCGAGCCGATGCCGCTGATAGCTGAGCATGCCGCCCTGCGCGAGCTGTGCGCGTCCAGCCGCCCGGACGTGCCGATGCCGACGGGGCGCCCCGGACCGGTGTCGGCCGCATCCGCGCCTCCCGTGTGCCCAGCCGCGGGCCAGGTGCTGGCCGGCCGTAGGTCAGTACGGCAGTTCGCGGACCGCCCCGTCCCGGCCGCCTTGCTCACCGATGCCTTCCGCAACGCAATGCGTGCCGAACGGGCCTACTGGCCTGCCGAGGTTCACGGCGACGCGGGGCTCAGGCTCGCGGTAGCCACGGCACGAGTGGACGGCCTGGCCACGGGAGTGCACACGTTGTCGATCGCGACTGCGGAGTTCGCTTACCTGGCTGGTGCGGCGCTGGTCGGTGAACTCCAGCAGGAATACGCGAACGCACCGGCGCTTGTTCTGGTGTGCGCGGAGCACGTCCGCGACCATGACGTCCTGCCGCGCAGCAGCTACCAGAGCAGGGTGATGCGGGCGGGGGCGCTCGGGTACGCGGTCTTGCTCAACGCCATGGCTGCGGGGCTGTGCGGCTGCCCGTTCGGCCGGGCCATGAGCGAGGTCCCGATCACGCTGAGCGCGAGGTACGCCAGGCCGGTGCATCATCTTTTCACCATTGCGATTGGCTGGCCGGCCGAGGCCGAGGCCCCGCAGCAAGAAACCGGATGACCACGCGATCTGCGAGGAGAAGCGGCTATGGCCGGGATCGTCTTGCTGGCCCGCGGGCACGGGTACGGGCATGCCGCGCGTGACCTGCAGATCATCCGCGGCCTTCGCCAGCTCCGTCCTGATGCTGAGATCGTGCTGGCATCCTCCGGCAGCGGCGTTGAATACTTTCGATTCCAGGGCATTCCCTGTCACGACGTCGGGATCGCTGATCGCCACGACCTCAGCGAGCAGGCGGTGCGCCGCGTCTGGGGATTCCTGCAGAGCCTGCGTGATCCTGACCTTGTCATTGCCGATGAGGTGGTGTGGGCCCTGCCGTTCTGCCGCCGGTTCTTCGGCTGCCCGCGTGTTCTGCTCACGGACTGGCTCTACGCTGACCACGGCATGCCCCAGCACGACCCGTTTCTCAACGACGCGTCCGAGATATTGGTGCTCGACTTCGCCGAAGCTCATCCCGGACCGTATGACACGCAGGCACCGATCACCTTCACCGGGCCCGTGGTCAGCAAATTCCCCGGCGACCGGTACACCGCTCGCAGGCAGCTCGGCCTCGGGGCCCAGGCACGAATGGCGGTCGTGTCGGCGGGCGGGGTTGCCGACCGCCCGGACGCCCGCCGCATCTTCAAGCACACTGCCGAAGCCTGGGCGGCGTACGCGAATCCAGCGGACGTCCTCTTCGTCCTGGGCGTCGGATACGAGCTACCCGGTATGCCGGGCAACATCAGGCTGATTCCGCACACGCCGTCGCCTGAGGTCTACTACCAGGCAGCCGATGCCGTCGTGACCGACGCGACCGGCCTCACGTGCTGCGAGGTGGTCGCGAACGGCATCCCGGTCGTCGCCATGATCACATCCGACGCGCTGCGCTTCGCCCGCGTGTACCGGGCCCGGGCGTCGCTCCTCGAGTCGGCCAGGGGCGCGGTCACAGCGCCTCTGCATGGGACCATCGACATGTTGTGGGAAGCGCTGACCGACGCCATGCGACTTCCGCGCGGTGGCAGCCTCCCGCCCGCCACACTGTCCTGGGCGACAGGCCTGGATGTTGCCGCCCGGCTGCTCGCCTCCGGTGCGGCACCGGCGATAGCTCATGGCGCGTCTCCAGGTGACCGGCTTCCGGCCGGAGGCGACCTGACCGGAGCCGGACAACCGGCGGAGCCAGGAGCAGCGTCATGACGGATTCGCCCGGCGAGCAGCCCGGGCCGACCGGACCGCTCCCCCACCCTGTTCTCATGCTGGCTCCCGCGCGGTCGTACTCGACCGTTTCGCTGGCCATGCTCGCGGGCCATCCGCAACTCTACGGATTCCCGGAGATGCTGGTATTCAGTGCGCCGACGGTCGGCGAAATCCTGGAAGGAGTAGGCCGCCCGGCAAATGCTGCCTGGATCGAGTTCGGCAACATCGGGATATCCCGAGCCGTCGCCCAGATTCATGAGGGCACCCAGTCACCAGCGGCGCTTGAGCGGGCCATGGACTGGCTTCGCGACCACGGTAACTGGAAGGCCGTCGCACTCATGGACTATCTCTTGCGGCGGGTGTACCCGAAAATTGGGCTGGAGAAGTCGCCAGATACGGTTCGCTCAGAGCGCGCTCTTAATGCCTGCCTGCAAGCGTACCCGCAGAGCATGTACCTGCATCTCACCCGGCACCCAGTCAGCACCGTGCGATCCATGCAAAAGCATTGGGCGAGGTTCTTCCCCCCGGAGATGCCGGAGCAACTGCGGAGCAGGGTTTGCCTGATGAGCTGGTACACCTGTCACCTGAGGATTGTCAAAGCCCTGCTCGGCCTGCCCGGCGATCAGTGGATGCGGGTACGCGCTGAGGACCTGCTCCGCGAGCCCCGGGTATGGCTGCCCCGCGTGCTGGACCGGCTCTCGCTTGGCCACGACAACCTCACGATAGAGCAGATGATGCAGACTGATAAATGGCGCTTCGCTCAGTACAACCCGGATGCCGCGGGTGGCGGCGACTACTCCTTCATGCGGAATCCAGCTCTGCGCCCCGTGCCCGCCCCGGCAGCAGAGCTGGATTCGCCTTCCTGGGAAATCACCAATGAGGTGCGCCGCCGCATTACCGTGCTCGCCCGGTATCTGGGTTACTGAAGATATGGTGAGCGGCGCTCGATATCCGGACCTGTCCATCGTCATCCCAGCTTACCGAATGGGGCGGGCTCTTGACATGACGCTGCGGGCGCTCGCTAATACCGGCACAGGTGCTGGCACGTTCGAGGTCATCGTGGTGGACGATGGCTCGGAGGAGTCGCTCCGGCCCGTCGTTGATGCCTACCAGCAACTACCGGCCAGCTATATAAGGCTGGCCAGAAACTCCGGGCGCGCCGCGGCGCGGAACATCGGTGCCAGCCAGGCTCGCGGCAAGCGACTGCTGTTCCTGGACGGCGATTCCATCCCGCTGAAAGGGCTGGTGCACGGGCATGTCACGTACGGCGTAGACGACCACGAGGGCAGGGTGCTGCTCGGGAGCAGGATCAATCCAGGCTGGGGACGGCTGGCCGATGCAGTAGCGTGCGGCGAGGCGGAAGGGGCAGTCGCGGCGCATGAGGATGATTTTCGCCATCTGGGCGGTGGGGAGGCGGCCGCGGTTGACTTTATGCGGCATCGTGCGCCGTGGCTGTACTGCTACACGCTCAACCTGTCAGTCCCGAGAGATACGTTTACCGAACTGAATGGATTTGATGAAGCGTTCACTGGGTGGGGCTTCGAAGACACAGAGTTCGGATACCGCTTTTTCGAGTCACGCGGCCGTAGTGGCGGCTTCGATTACCGGCCCGATATCACATGCATGCACCTTCCTCATTTCCGCAACCCGCGCGCGACGGGAAGCGAGAGCAGGCAAAGCATCCGGCATATGAAACGAAAGCACCCACATTTCGACATAGAACTGGTCGGCACCGACGTCAACCCCAGGGTCGAAAGCAAGATCCGATATTACGAGGACATGCTGGCCGGCGCTAGCCAGGCGGGGCTCGGGCTGAGCGCAACGGATGTGATGCGGCTGCTCCCAGACATAGGGGGGCAGAAGGTGCTCTGGATCGGGGCTGGGCTGGGACTCGAAGAAGGCACGTGGCAACTCGATCATGCTCGCCCGGCCGGTCGTCATAACCTGCATCTTCTTGGCGTCGACACTCCGTTCAGGGACCAGGAGTTCGATGTCATTATCAACGTAGACCTATGGCGCTTCCTCACCCCCCAAGATCTGTCTTATGCGATTATCGAGGGCCTGCGGGCCGGCCAGCGGCTTCTGCTCGTTGCATCATCCCGCGTCCGGTACAGTGGGCCCGGTCTCGGGATAGCGGACCTTGATTACTTTACCGAAGCCTATGGATCCCCCCATCACATCCAGACGGTAAGCGCCGGCCTGGACGGCAAGGTCCTGCACATCACCGGACAGTAGCCAGAAGCTGTGCCATCTCATGTCCGGGGCTACCCGCCTTCGAAGAGCCGAGCCGCGGGACCACCTGTGTGCGTAGCAAACGACGTCCCAGGCCCGGTCAGGCTCCGGTACCTGCCGGCCAGCACGGTAAATGCTGGCCTTCTATCCGCAAAACGCTTGGCCAGATTGTTCACTCGCTCAGGATTACCCAGCTCGGGGCGGTCTCGAAGTCCGGGCATGAAGGAGAGCACGAACATTGCCTCCTCGCTGTAACCGCGCTCAAGCCATCCCTTCCAGATGACATCACGACTGGCTTCCTGGTCCTCAAAGAAGCGCCGCGCTTCCCGGGCCCGGGGCACGGCCGGCGGCTCGCAGCTACATTCGTCCTGACCACGGAGGGCAACGCGCCGCCCGCTCAGATAGATGACTTCGATCCCCTTGCGCAGGCAGAAAGTCAGGGCTTCCGCAGCGGTATCAACAATCGGCTCGCCCTTATCATTGAGCGACGTGTTGCACAGGATCGGGATACCCGTCGCACGCCGGAACGCGTCCAGTGCATCGTTTAGCCGCGGATCGACGCCCGGTTCAAGTACCTGGAGCCGGGCCGATCCATCAAGATGCACTATCGCCGGAACCCTCCCGCGCATTCCCTCCCGCACTCGCGCAACTTCCAGCATGTATGGTGAAGGCCTTGGTAGTTCAAACCACTCCGCCGCGTGCGCGCTCATCACGATGGGCGCTACCGGCCGCCACCATTGCCGTTGTTTCACCCTATTTAGCTGATCCTTCGTGCTGGCCGTACGCGGATCCCCAAGCAGGCTGCGGTGACCGAGGGCGCGGGGTCCGAGCTCAGCTTTCCCATCGACCCACGCCACGATCGAACTGGATATGTCCTGCACGAACTGCGCGCTTGAAAAGTCGGAGATACTCTTAATCCACGGGCTGAACTCCCGGAGGGCCATTTCCGAGTCACGCAACGGGTTGCCATGAAATGCCGAGGTAAATATGAAGTCCCTGGCCTGAAGCATTCCCGACCCATAAAGGCCCATCAAGCCCAGGCCCAGTGCCTGCCCTGAATCATCGGCGCATGGTGGCGCGAGCAGCCCGCGGAAGCCGAACTCGTCCATCAGCCGGGAATTGGTCGGGCAGTTGAGGGCAAAGCCACCGCTGACAGATAGGTAACTGTCGCGCGGGTCAATCCGGCCCACGGAGCAGAGCAGCCTGACATTGCGCGCCGCGATAACTTCGCAACACTCCTGAACAGCGGACATGACCGCACTTTGGATATTGTCCGGCCGGCTGAATCTGCTATCCAACGGGCGCTGGGCAAGTTGCTCTTGGGCTTCGCTGATCAGGCTCTGGATGAACGGAACAGCGACTGTCATAGGAAAGAGGCGGCCGCCGCATAGATTTAGCGAGGAGACCAGAGCCTCAGAGTCGATCTTCATCTTCGCCCGGCATGCCGACGCGAGCGCCATCAGCGTGCCAGGCTCACGCATAAATAGGGCCGACGCGGCACCATAAAGCGGCGCCGGGGACGCAACGGGGCGGAAAGTAAGGCTGCCGCGCCTTGAAACACAGCCGGCATACCAATGCTCCGGATACCTTCTCTCTTCGACAAAGTCCGGACCGCCATCTATTGCCATGGCGATGATGTTCTCATCCTTGAACAGCCGGGTGTCGAGCAGCATCCCGCTGAACAGATGAGCTAGGCTGTGGGTGGGCAGGCCCTCTGTGCCCGCGGGCGACGGCACAGCGCGATATCGCGGCAAGCCGGGCGTTCCCCACAGGCAGGTAATATCATTGAGTGAGAGCCCTTCGGATTCTAGCAGATACTCGAGGAATGCCTCGGCTCGCGCAACGGTGAAGAGTGGCCAGTCATGATGCTTCTGGCCACTGAGCCGCTCGACCTGCCAGACACGCACCAATTCGACGGCATGCCCCGAGCTTCGCCAGAGAGCGACTCCCTGGTCATGCCGGGGCGACAGCACGGAACTTTCGCCTGGCGGCACCAGATATGCAGAGAGGAAGTACTCGCCCTTTAAGCCTTTGGACATGTAGCAACGCCCTTATTCGTTAGGCGGCTGTTCCGTCAGAGCAGTACCGGCTAGCCGCTTTCGCATCTGCAGGGATGAGATCTCGTAGCCGGATGATTCGTAAAGGCTGCGGGCAATGATGTTTCCGCCAAAGACATTCAGGCCGATTTCTTTTGCGCCGTGCTCCAGACTGTGCTGCTCAGCCGCTGCTAGGAGCTCGCGACCGTAGCCTTTACCGCGATAACCCGGGAATATTTCTATATTGTGGATCCATACGGCGCCCGGGCGTGGCCGGTCGAGCACCAGCCAGGCCATGCCGATGGAGTTGCCATCGGATGTCTCGGCGGACAACAAGAGCACCCCGGGGGTTTCGACGCCGGCCGGGAGCAAGTTGCCTATCAGCTTCGCGGCGCGGCTGTCTGCCTCCCCGGCACTCCAGACTCCGGCTCGCAGGTGGGCGGCCGCGTACCCGGGGAGGATCCTGGCGCGCCATATGCTGAACTGGGCGGCTGTCATTGGCCGCAGGCGAAGCGCTGTCAACATCCCTCCGTCCTCATCCATCGCCGCGGCTACGTGCGGGCGGTGCCGAGTCCTGTTGTTGCATTCTGCTCGCCGGTTCTGGCGCGTCTCTGGCGTCGCGCTGGCGCCCCGCGTGCGGCAGGTCCGGCCAATCTGGCTTGACCCGGCGGCGGCCGGCATCGGCAGCTTTTCTCATGATCTTGGAGTACCCGGGCGAGCCGGGTGATCGTGGGTAGCGTGCCGGTTCTCTACCGGTCCCCTACCTCGGTGAGCAACGCCGGATGATCGGGATGGTCCTCGGCCCGGTCGTTCCCCGAATTCTGCAGCCGGGCACTGATCTGCTCGGCATCGGGGCTGCGTAGCTCATCCAGTAGGCCGGCGGCTTGCTGCCAGGCGGAGCGGGCGCCCACGGCGTCGCCAGCGTCACGCTGGAGATCGCCAAGGTGGGTCAAGGCTTCAGCCCGCTGATAACGCGCTCCCAGTTGACCTGCCAAATCAATCGCCCGCTGGTAACACGCGATGGCTTTCGCGTACTCGCCAAGCTGGCGGTGGGCATAGCCGAGGCTGTCCCAGGCCGTGGCCTCGCCGAGCCGGTCGTGCGCCTCGCGGCAGCGGGCCATGGCTTGCGCCCAGTCGGCCAGCGCCTGCTCGTGATTACCTAGCCGGGCTCGGCACCAGCCGATGGCGCTGTGGGCTCGTCCCTGCCCGGCCAGGTGACCGGCGGCCTGATGGAGGACGAGCGCCTGCTCGGCGTCACGGAGTGCCCGGCGGTTATCGCCCTGCCGCCTGGCTACCTGGCTCAGGCCCAGGCTGGCCTGGGCTTGCCCGAGCTTGTCATCGAACTCGGCACACAGCCGGAGGGCATGCTGCAAGTGGACGCCGGCGTCGTCCAGCGCGCCCAGTTCGATGAGGCTGGCACTGAGCCCGGAATGCGCGCGGGCCAGCCCGACCTTGTCGCCGGCTCGCTCAGCGGACGTGAGTGCCGTGCGCTGGACTGCTGCGCCATCCTGCCAGCGCCCGTCCAAGTCGAATATGCCGGTCAGACACCATGCGATCTGCCAGGCATAGGCGTCGAATCCTGTCTTGGCCGCGAACTCAACGGCCGCCATCAGCACCTGGTATTCGTCCTGGAACCAGGCTAGTGCCTGGCTGTAATCGGCTATTCCTTCCGGTGCGACGCCGCTCTGGGGCCTGGCCAGGATGAGCGGTTCTTTCGCTGGAGACAGGAGGCGGCCGGCGGCATGAGCGGTGTGAACGTAGTGCTGAAGTACCCGGCCGGTAGCTGCGTCCCGGCTCGTTTTATCTTCTTCCACTTCAGCGCGCTCGGCAGCGTAGACACGAAGCAGGTTGTGGAATGTGAACCGTCCCGGAGAGTGGCTGCTCACCACATTGGCGTGGACCAGTTCAGCTAGCAGGCGGTGCGTCTCCGGCAATGACAGACCGGCCAGGCTGGCGGCGGCGGCAGCGGCGATGTCCGGGCCGCCATGCAGGCCGAGCAGCCGGAACATCCGCGACGCCCGGCGGCTGAGGATCTCGTAGGACCGTGAGAACACGGCCCGGATGCTGCTCTCTTCATCCCCGGTGTCCAGGGCATGGAGCAGGCCGGTGTCGCGCAATTCCGCGGCCAGGCCCGCTAGGGACAGGCCGGGCTGAAGCGCGATGCGGGCGGCCGCGGCGGCGAGCGCGCACGGCAACTGGGCGCATTGTTCGATCACTTCGGTGATTACTCCGGGCTCGGCTGCGGCCCGGTCTGCGCTGAGGCGGCGGATCAACAGCTCGCGGGCCTGGGCCTTGCTGAGAACGTCCAGGGAGAGCGGCAGCGCCCCCTCGACCACGACCAGGCCGGTGAGCTGGCTGCGGCTGGTGACGATCACCATGCAGTGCCGGCCGCCTGGCAGCAGTGGGCGCACCTGGGTAACGTCACGGGCGTTGTCCAGCACGACCAGCATCCGCTTGCCTGCCAGCAGGCGACGGTAGAGATCCGCGCAGCCTTCCAGGGTCAACGGCATCCGGTCAGCCGGAACTCCCAGGGCGCCCAGGAATCTGCGAATCGCATGCCTCGGTGTAGCGGCCCCCCTGGTTGGGCCGAAACCGCGCAGGTTCACGTACAGCTGCCCATCGGGGAACCGGTCGGCAACCTCATGCGCCCAGTGCACGGCCAGCGCGGTTTTGCCCACTCCCGCCGGGCCGGTCACCAGGAGCAGCCCGGTCCCAGTTCCCTGGGCGGCATGGTCGGACAGCTTGGTCAGGGCGGTCAGCTCAGCGACCCGGCCCACGAAGGATTGCGCGGCGGTTGGCAACTGCCGTGGCGCACCCTCTGCCCTGATCAGCTCCGGACATTGACCGTTAGCCGCGGCGGCATGAGCAGCCGGGGTGGCGGTGAGCATGCTGGCTGCGCCGACCGCGGGCCGGCCGGATGCAGCAGGATAATTCCTCAGCTTCGGGTCGCCGGTCAGGATGCGCTGATGCAGCTCTTGTAGCCCGGAGTTGGGCTCAACGCCGAGCTCTTCGACCAGAAGCCGGCGTGCGCGTTGATAGACAGCCAGTGCGTCGGCCTGACGGTCGCACCGGTACAGCGCGAGCATGAGCTGGGCGTAAAGCCGCTCCTGGAGCGGGTGCTGCTCGATTAAGGCATAGAGCTCAGGGACCAGGGCGGTGTGTTTGCCCAGATGCAGTTGGGCATCGTTCCTCAACTCGATCGCTTCCAGCCGCATCTGCTGCCAATTCGGCCGCACGCTGCGGATCAGTTCCTCGGATGGCACGTCGGCCAGCGGAGTGCTCCGCCACAAGTGCAGGGCCTCGGTGAGCGCCGCGGCCGCTTGATCCCACGATCTGACCCGCATCGCCTCCTCCCCGGCCCTGATCAACGTATTGAACCGGGCGGTGTCCAGTTCTTCGGTCCCGACCCGGATCAGGTAACCGGGCTGGCAGGTTTCGATCCGGGCGCCAGCTACCGGCCCCAGCCCCTGCCGCAGCCGCTTGATATAGCTGTGCAGCGTGAAGTGGCCACCGGCCGGAGGAGCACCGTCCCACAGGAACTCGACCAGTTCATCCGCGGAGATCACCAGCCCGGGGCGGCACAGCAGGGATGCGAGCAGCACCCGCTGCTTGGCTGCTGTCAGACGCAACTCCAGGTCCCCGGACCGCACCAGCAACGGGCCCAGCAGCCCGAACCACACTCCATTGGCCGACGACACGACGCACGTCTTCCCCTGCTCACCCTCCGGGACCACGTCATCGCCCCCATCCTGGCCGGCCTCCGCAGCCCCGCATGGGGCGGCAAGCCCCGGATCTGGACCCGTCGACCACCCGGGCAGTGTGCCGGCGAAACTGCTCAGCGCCGCACCGCGATCGAACTCTCTCGCCGGGCTGGGCACGGAGGCTCCGGGTGGGTTCCGAGGTGTGGACTTCCGGCGGGTGAGGGCTTGACCGCGCTAGGGCCCGGACCTGGCGACGCGCCGCGGTTCGTCGCTGTGGCGTTCGCGTCCTGCGCTAGCCCTGGTCAGCCGCCGCCTACCCGAAACCCAGTGGCGGCCTACGTTTTACTAGCACTTGTCGTTGCCAGACCAGCCAAAATTAGTAACCTCACTTATATAAAACCACCTGACACTCTTCGGGAGGTTGTAGTAAGTGGTTCCATGGCCGAAGTGATTGTATACGGTATAGCTATGCAAATTGTCGTGGCCATAGATGTAGCCAGAATTATTCCCGCCGCAGAAGGCGCGCATGTTGGGCCAGGGGGACAGGCTCAGTATGCCCCTGAAACCGTAACAGGACACGCTGCCGGTAGGTCCTTTGACGTGCATCCAGTGCGAATGGCTGGCACAAGTAGCCTGACGGATACTGCCGCTGATGCGGTGATTTGCGGCGATGCCGGGCTGTGCCGCTGCTGCTGGCCCGGCGGTACCGGCCAGCGCCGCCGGGTTGTTGAAGGCGACCGCGCAGGCGGCGCCGGTGAAGGTGGTCGCGACGCGCATTGTCTTCTTGATGCCTGACTTCATCGCGCTGTCCTTTCTGGGCTGTGATCGATTGACACTGTGATGTCGGCTAGTACGGCAGCGCGGACACCGTTTCCGGCCGGCCCGGCCCGGCCGCCCGCGGCCATTGTGGAGGGTCGAGGATGGGATCGGCGGTCACGATGTGCTGATGCAGCTGGCGCAGCTCGGGTCCGGGCTCGACGCCAAGGTTGTCGGCCAGGCACATGCGTACCTGCTGGTATGTGCCCAGGGCGTCGGCCTGCCGTCCGCACCGGTAATAGGCCAGCATGAGCTGGGCCTGGATGTGCTCATGCAGCGGATGCCCGGCCGCCAGCTGGCGGAGCTCGGCGAGCACGTAGTGGTGGCGGCCGAGGTGCAGCTCGGCGTCCATCTGGGCCGTGACCAACTGCAGGCGCGCCTCTTCCAGCCGCTCGGCCACCGACCGGTGCAGCACATCGGATGGGATGTCTTCCAGCGCGCGGCCGCGCCACAGGCACAGCGCCCGGCCCGATGCCCGGCCTGCCCGTTCCCACTGCTGGGCTTCGGCGGCCAGCCGCGACTCGGCATGCAGGCGGTCAAGTTCGTCCAGGTCGAATTCGCCTGGCGGGTGAACCTCAACCGCGTAACCGGTGGGCCGGCTGACCAGCCGGGTACCCACCTGACCCAGGGTCCGGCGCAACCGGGCCACGTAGGTGCGGATCGCCGCCAGCGCGTTGGGCGGCGGCGCGTCCTGCCACAAGGCATTCGCGAGCTGGTCACCGGTAACCGTCGTGTTGGCCCGCAGCAGCAGCGCGGCCATGATGACCCGCTGCTTGGGTTGCGGGATAGCGATGGCCGTGCCACCGGCCCCGGTGACTAGCAGCGGGCCGAGCAGGCCGAAGCCAACCGGCAGGTCTGGCGTTTTCATTCCCTCTCCAGGCGTCATGCAAATCACATGTGCCACGGCCACAAGGCGCCTAATGAGAGTTACGCCTGCCGCATGGATGACGCTACTTTCGGCCCCGGACCTGAGGCAAGGTAGTTTCACACGAAGAATTGGTGGCAGTTTCGGGGAAGTATTGCCGGTCCGGGATATCCCTCGTCAGCCATGGCTGCCAGGACGCGGCGGCGGCTGTATTATCCAGCCGGGAAAGCCCTGATTGCGCAGCCTGGGCGATGCGCGGGCGAGCGCGGTTCCGGCTTAATAGTGACCTCAACAAAGGCCTCTTGGATGCTGGCCAAGAATCTTCTGCGGGCCTTCGCAGCCAATGGGCGGCCGGTCTTCGGCCGGCGCAGCACAACAGGTGAAGGGTGACTGGCTGTGCATGAGACGGACGTGAACGAAACCGGCCCCGACGGGCGCGGCGCCTTCCTGGCCGGGCCTGGTGACGTGCCGCCGGGCACCGGCGCTCCGCATGTCGTGCGGGACGGGGGCGCCACGGTGAGGCAGCGTCACCGGCGTCCGCGCAGGCGGGTGCTCGTGGCAGCGGGTGGGGCCGCGGTCGCGGCCGGGGTGACGGCCGCGCTGCTGGCGGCATCGGCCGGCCACCCGCCGTCGCCGCGGGCCGCGGTGGCCGGCGCGCTGGCGAAGACCTCGGCGGCCAGTTACCGGTTCAGCCTGGACTCGGTGGTGCGGTTCAGGGGGCGTGACATGTACTCGGGTGTGGTGTCCGGCGCGTTCGACCCCCGGCACGGGCTGGGCACCGAGCTGCTGGCCCTACGGCGGCCAGACGGCCCGGCGACAGCGCAGATCCGGTTCCTCGGCCGGTATGTGTACACGCGGGTACCCGGGAGTGCGGCCCTCGGCCAGCCCTGGGACAAGGCCCCGGTGCCGCCCGTGACGGCCGACGGGATACCGCGGTCCGAGATGTATGGCTTCGTCACCGACCGGCCAGTCAGCCCGGCTGAGCTTTCGGAGGCGCTGCGCTCGGCGGGCACGGTGCGCGAGGCGGGATCCGCCTCCGGCCCGGGCTGGACCGGCCCCAGGTACGTGTTCACCGTGCGCCTCCCCGGAGCGCCGCAGTCGCTCACCGCGACCGTGCAGCTCGATCAGCAGGGGCGGGTCCGGCGCCTGGTGACCATCACCAGGCAGGGCAGGCAGGGCAACGTCACGACCGACCGGGATCTCACCTTCGGTGACTTCGGCGCGCCGGTACCGGTCACCGCGCCACCGGCCAGCCAGGTCAGCTACACCAGCCGCCCCTACTGGGGATTCTTCTTCTGAACCACGCCTGCCCCCCGAGGTGGCCGACGTTGCGGCGGCGATGCATGCACGATGCGGTGCACAGGCACCATGGGTCCAGGTCTTAGCGAACCCCTATTGGATGCGCCAGTGAGTGAGATCCCAGTGGAGCAATTGAATCCGGCGGCCTGGCATGGCCCAGGCAATGGCCGCAGCGATGGCGGACAGCAGATGGACCCGGTCTTCGTGTTGTGCATGGGGCGTTCTGGGTCGACGCTGCTGCGGCTGATCCTGGATACGCATCCGGACCTGGCCTGCCCGCCGGAGACGAACATCCCGGCGTTGTGCTCGCAGCTGGCGGTGGTGTGGTCGCTGATCGAGGGTGCGCCGCTGGCACTGCAGCGGGGCGACGCACCGCCGCAAGTCCCCGATGCCGCGATCGCCGGCATCCGGCAGACCATGGACCTGATGACGGCGCCGTACCTGAAGCGGCGAGGGAAACGGCTGTATTGCGATAAGAGCCTGGGTACGGCACCACACACCGAACTGCTGACCCGGATCTATCCCGCGACCCGGTTCATCTGCTTGTATCGCCATCCGATGGACATGATCAGTTCCGGGCTTGAGGCGTGCCCGTGGGGGCTGAACGGCTACGGATTCGACCCGTACATCGCCGGCTCACCGGGCAATGCGGTGATGGCGCTCGCTAGGTACTGGCACGACCAGGCCCGGGCGATAGCCGAGGCCGAGGAGGCGCACCCAGACCTCTGCCACCGGGTGCGGTATGAGGACATGGTGCGGGAGCCGGAACGCATCGCGGCGGGGATCTTCGATTTCATCGGCGTCGGGCGGGTGCCCGGCATCGCGCAGGCGGTCTTCGCCCACGAGCACGAGCGGTTCGGCCCGGCCGACCACAAGATCTGGCATACCGGCAGGATCAGCCCGGACTCGATCGGCAGAAGTGATTCGGTTCCGATGGGGCTGATCCCGCCGCCCATCCTGGAGTCCATCAACGAACTGCTCGGCAAGCTTGGCTACGTCCCGATCGACGAGAAGTGGGGAACCGCCGACAGCCCAGCCAGCCTGCTGGTACCCGCCGGAGACGACGCTGGTGCCCCGGAGCGCGCCAATGTTCCCGGGCCGGGCACGCCGGTGCCCGGGGCCGCCGTGCTGGCCGGCCGGCTGGCCGCGGGGGTGGCCCGGATCGACAGCGTCTTCGCCGACCGGTGGCAGGAGCACATGGCGGAGAGCTTCACGGTGGCGATCCGCCAGCCGCACATCGACCGGCCGGTGTGCTGGCGGGTCGATCTCGCCGCGCGCACGCTCAGCAATGACGCCAGCCCGGCCGCGGTTGATCAGGAAAACGGTGATGATGAGGACGGCGTAGAGCCTGCCTGGAGCATCGTCGGGACCGCGCAGGCGTGGCTGGAACTTCTGGACGGCCGCGTCAATCTGAGCGTGGCGCTGCGCCGCAATGAGCTGAGGTACTGCGACTACGGCGAGAGTGGAATCTTCGCCGACGAGGGCAGGATCGGGCTGCTCGCCGATCTGCTCGGCCTGCCGTCGCTGGCGCACCATGCCGCCATGGCCGGCGGCCAGTCTCCCGCCCTGGCGGGCTGATGATGAGCATCAGCCAACTGCCGAATCGCCCCGCCACCGCAGCGCAAAGCGCGCAGGCCGCCGCCGTCATCGTCATGGCCTACACCGGATCCGGGGCAGACCGGCTGTGGTCCGCAATGTCCGCGTGCCCCGGACTGGCCTGCACCGGGGGGACGGGCATACTGCCGCTGTGCCATACCGCGGTGACCACCTGGCAAACCGTTGACGGCCATGACGGCCAGGGGATTTCACAGCTTGGGGCCGCGTCCGCCAGGGCGCTCAGCACCGGGCTGGTCACCGCGATTCTCGCCCGCGACGGCGGCAGACGCTGGTGCGAGTTCAGCACCGCGCCCCCTGCGGCGGCCCAGACGTTCGCGCGGCTCTATCCGCAGACCCGGTTCCTGATCGTGCACCGCCGGGCCGACACCACGGTGCGCACCATCCTCGGTGCGAGCCGCTGGGGCCTGGCCGGGCCAGAATTCGCGCCGTTCGTGGCGGCCCACCCGACAAGCTCCCTGGCCGCCCTGGCCAGCTACTGGATCACTCGCACGACCCAGCAGCTGGACTTTGAACAAGCGCACCACCAATCGTGCCTCCGCGTCCGCATCGAGGACCTGACCGCCAACTCGGCACAGACCCTGCAGGCCATCAGTGACTTCCTCTCCCTCGACGAAGCAGGCACGTCACCGTGGCTCATTCAGGAGAAACACGGGAGCTGGCCCGCCGACCCGGATTCTCCCGCGACCGGAATCCCGCTGAACCTGATCCCGGCGCCATTGCTCCCACAGCTCAACGACCTGCACCAGGCACTCGGATACCTGCCCATCACCGATGCGGAAGGCTGAGCGCAAGACCCAGCGCCCACCCGTCGACCACCTCTAAGCGCTTCGAGCGGGCCCAATGCTCTTGCGCACGTAGGCGCAAGCCATCGAGCCGCATCCCATCAGGGTGACCGGGCGTTCCCTGGTGCTGGCGAAGAACTCATCGCAGGCGACCTTGACCCCAGGCATCTCCGGCCACGCCCAAGGGTTCTCGCGGGGATCGCAGTAGTCGTCGATCATGACGATGCCACCAGGGATAACGCGCGGCCACACATGGCGGAGGCCAACCAGAATGGACTCATAGAAATCTGCATCCAGCAGCCCGAAGGCGATCTTGTCGGGAAGCCCGCCCGGAAGCGTATCCTCAAACCAGCCGGCATGGATCACCGGGTGGCGAAGACCCCAGGCGTCAAAGGTAGCCGCCAGATCCTGCTGGCTGACCCGGAGTTCGCCGGCCGAGAAATAGGTGCCGTCCCGGGGACCCGGCTTCGGCAGGCCCTCGAACGAATCATAGACGTGAAGCGTGCGACCCGGATCCATATGGTCAATGATCATCTGCAAATACACGCTGGTATATCCCGCATGACAGCCTAGTTCCACCACATCGCCCGGCAAGCCCAGCTCCAGGAGATGGCTCAGGCCCCAGTAGATGTTCGACAGCGAATCCAGGCTCATCATGTTCTGGCTTGCCTTCGAGACCTGGTCAGCCAGACGAGCCAGCGACATGACTCCTGCTTGCGTGGCCGGATCTGCGCTACTCTGATGCATACTGCTCAACCCTTCCACGAGGACTCCGCCGTGCACCGGGCCAATCGCATGGGAGGGCGATTCAGCAGCGCCTCGAAGTCACAGAGAAACTTCTCCGGAACGGTCGTATCTCAGCCTGCGGCCTCGGGTCAATAGTCTCATACTAGAGGCAAGAAATGCCACCCTCCCATCATCATCCCGCGGCATAGGCTGTGGGTCAGCGAATGAATGCGCCGGTGTTTCCTCGTTCTTTTCGATCGGGCGACCCGGGCACGACCGGCCGCCACGGACTCCGGCCCTTCTACCGAACGAGCGGCCGATGCTTGCCGGACGTCAGCCTGCCGCCGGATGAGGCGGGTCATGCCGTGAGCCATCTATCCGGTGCCGGCCCAGCCGGACGCTGTTCTGGCCGCCAACTGGTTAACCTGGGCAAAGGTCCGCATCAGCAATGGACCAGATTCTGCCGGTAAGTCTGCCGGTTACTCTTCCTGTCGGTCTCTACGGCACCGCGTTAGCCTCTCGTCAAGATGGAAGTAGAGGTCGGCCAAACGGCACTGCTCAACCTCTCCTGAACGGCGCGCGCAGGGAACAGGCTGATCAGCGAAGGCCGGCGAGCAAGCGGGCCTGTCTAGGGCCCTGGTGAACGGGGCGCCAGTAAGCCCGCGTGCTCGCCGGCCGTTCGCTGCGAGACCCGGAAAGCGCTAAGGAGACATCCAGATGCACCGCAATTACCGCGCCAGGTGAGTGGGACGCAGGAGTTCGGGGCCCGGCTGCGTGCGCTCCGGTATACCGCCGGGCTGTCCCAGCATGAGCTGGCCAACAGGTCCGGGCTGAACGCCAAGACGATCGGGAACCTCGAACGCGGTCAAGCCAGGTGGCCGCACCCTGGCTCGGTGCTCCGGCTGGCGGACGCACTGGGCCTGGACAGCCCGGAGCGCGAGGAGTTCATCGCTGCCCCCGGCCGCCGGCTCTCCCGGGCGAGCGAGCCAGCCATCCCAGAGGAGCCAGCCGCCCAGCCCGAGACGCCGCGCACACCGGCCACGCTGGAGGTGCCGTGGCAGCCGCCCGGGGCTCCGCCGTGTTTCACCGGCCACGCAGGCCAGGCGGGTGCGCTGGCCCAGATGCCGGGCCGCCGAAGCGGGCTGATCCCGGGACTGCGAGGTCTGACCACCCAGGACCGGAGGCGCGAGCGGTTGCCCGCTCAGCCGATGGAGCTGGGACACCGGCAGATCCTGGCGGGCGATCCCGCCCTCGCCGCAATGCGAGCCCGCCACGACGGCACGCCGCCGGCTGCCGCCGCGCTGCCCGGCCCGGCCAGCTCTCCGGCACGGGTGCCGCGGCAGCTCCCCGGTGCGGTGCCGCACTTCACTGGCCGGTCGGAAGAGCTCGCCAGGCTGTCCCAGATCACCGACCAGGCCCGCAGCCAGGCACCCGGCACGGTGCTGATCTCGGCGATCGGCGGGACGGCTGGGGTGGGGAAGACGGCGCTGGCGGTGCACTGGGCGCACCAGGTCGCCAACCGGTTCCCGGACGGGCAGCTGTATGTGGACCTGCGTGGTTTCGGCCCGTCCTGCGCGCCCATGCCGGCGGCCACGGCGGTACGCAGGTTCCTGGACGCGCTGGCGGTGCCCGCAGAACGCATCCCCGCCGATCTTGATGCCCAGATCGGCTTGTACCGCAGCTTGCTGGCCGGCAAGCGCATCCTGATCGTCTTGGACAACGCCCGCGACCCCGACCAGGTACGCCCATTGCTGCCCGGCGCGGCTGGCTGCATGGTGCTGATCACCAGCCGCAGCCGGCTCACCGATCTGATCGCCCTCGACGGCGCCATCCCGCTGACCGTGGACCTGCTCACCACCAGGGAAGCCCGCGAGCTGCTGGTACGGCGGCTGGGGCGAGCGCGCGTCAGCGGCGAGCCAGCAGCAGCCGACGAGCTGATCGGCCTGTGCGCCCGCCTGCCTCTGGCGGTGAACATCGCCGCCTCCGGTGCCCTAGCCCACCCCCGCACTCCGCTCAGCTCCCTCGCCGCCGAACTGCGTGACACACGGCGGCGGCTTGACCTGCTCTCGGCCGGGACCGGCGCCGCGAATCTGCGGGCGGTGTTTTCCTGGTCCTGCCAGACGCTCAGCAGCCCGGCGGCCCGGATGTTCCGCCTCCTGGGGCGGCATTCCGGGCCGGACATCAGCATCGCCGTCGCGGCCAGCCTCGCCGCCACCGGCCCCGACCAGGCCCGCCGCGCGCTGGACGAACTGACCGCCGCGCACCTGCTGACCGAGCACGCTCACGGCCGCTACCGGTTCCATGACCTGCTGCGCGCCTACGCCACGGAGCAGGCCCAAGCCGCCAGCCACCGCGACGACGGCCACCCGCGCCCTCGGCCGGGTGCTCGGTCGTTACCTGCCCATCCCGCGTCACCACGCTCCGGGGCCGTGCCGCGGTCACTCGGTTAACGGGATGGTGCAGAAGACGAAGCCCTGCACCTGCGGCGGGTCAAGGTCATCCGGGCCCAGGCGGCAGGAGTCGCTGGATGGCGGGTCAATGGCCAGCACGGTGAGCTGGCCCTCGGTCAGGTCGTGGTCCCGGGCCCAGGCGGTCAGGACCCGGACCAATTCGGTGAGATGGCCCGCGCAGGCCTCGGCGTTCTTCCGGACCGGCTGCGCCTCCCCTGCCGCCTCCAGCCGGGCCTGGAACCGCGGCGGGCGCTCGCAGGCGCTGGCGGCCTGGCAGGCCCGGGGCCGCGTCCCGGGCGGCCAGGCCAGGCCCAATTCCTTCGCACCGCGCTCATAAGACATACGCACGGTTGTTTCCTCGCAGGGGTGACGACTTAGTAGTAAGGCGACGGCCCATGACGCAACGGGGGTCGTTGCCATTGACACAGGGCAAGCTGTATAGCCTCCGGAGGCGAACGGCCCGCGGAGTTGCCGCCGCCAGGCGCAATACAACGCCCGGGCAATACCGGGCGCAGCCCAATGGGAACTTCGTTAAGCCTCTTCGTGGTACGTCGTGATCAAGCACGCATATGTGATCATGCAAATCGGTAGCTTCGAGCAAAGGCCAGAAGGCTGGCCCAGCGCCCCCCTCCTGATACATCACGGGCGCTGCGCTGCATCTGCTGGAGACAGAGAGTACTCCCGCCGGGGCAGATGGGGCAGGAAGTTCGGATAAACCTGATTGACCCCTTTCGTGGGGCTTGCCCGGCAATCGAATGCAGTATGCAAGGCATATTTGCACGTGCATCGGGCCATGCAGGAAGGGTACTCCGGCCTATCTATGAGGCTTGGGATCACAGCAGTGTTAAACGGGGCAGGGACTAACTACTGCCCTACTTGCCCCTTTTGCCACATTGGCGAACGCCAGCGCCGGCCCGTCAGCCCAGCCGGTCAGCCCCAGCCGGTCAGCCCGGCCCAGCGGGCAAGCTGTGCAGGTCCCCGGCGATCGTTTCGCGGCAGAACGCCTCGATCCGCTCGTCCAGCCCCCGCGCCTCGGGTGAACCCTGATATCGCGGCCGGGCCAGCTCGGCCCGGACCCGGTCAAAACGCTGCGGCA